>Ga0070747_1000858_pt1 | contig 15008 bp, 30 predicted proteins | sample VirMetDEL_Mar_31_FD_77321 | JGI IMG/M metagenome (GOLD analysis project Ga0070747, IMG submission 77321) | Aqueous microbial communities from the Delaware River and Bay under freshwater to marine salinity gradient to study organic matter... | ecosystem: Environmental > Aquatic > Marine > Coastal...
CCATATTCTTTTATTGACGAAGCAACCTTATCTATATCTTGATTTTTTCTAGGGTTTCTTGCGTACGGAATTATTTTTTCTATTTCTAAAAGTTGCATTAATGAAATGTTATTTTCTCATTTGTACTTAGTATGTGTGAAGTATCACATTTCTCTTGATTTGCCAAATATAATTTAGCATCAGCTTCAGTCTGAAAACCCTGTACTTGTATAAAAGCAGAAAATGAGTTGTATTCATCTTCTGCTACAAAATAAATTTTTAAAAAATTAGCAATCTGTTTTTCTTTATCAGTCACACAGACACAATATAGAAAAATAAAAAAATATAAATTATTTTAATTGAGATTCGCTAAAGCCCATATTAATCATTGACTTGTATGGAATTTCATCATCATAAAATTTTTTTATAATATCACTATCAATATCTTGTGGCATTCTACGACCTTTTTTCCAAAAACTTAAATTTCTGTAAGGATCACGAACAGCTAATCCAAAATTATCATTTTCAGGTTTAGAAGCAGATATATCTTCTTCCCACCTTTCGCCATAAAGCCAAGTAGCTAAATGAGGGATAAAATTAGTATCATCAGTTTTAGATATTAAAGCATTATATTTTTCAACTATAATATTATTTGTAGTTTTATCTTTTTTAGATAACCATTTTTCAAATGCTTTTACCTTACTCCCTTTTTTAAGTTTAACTTTGCCCCATATTTCATTTTCAAATTCAACCATATATATATTATTGGTAGAGGTTGGGGTAAGGGGTAGGGGGGTTTTGTCTGGGTTTTTTGGACGACCACCTTTCTTGCCATTTTCCCTAGCATTAGCAATACGATTATTTATATACAACCATTCTTTAAGCTGACGAGCATTTTGCCATTTATTATTTTCAATATTATCTGCGTCAACTATATGAACAAAAAATTCATTTATAACTTGTCCGCATATTTCTTGCTCTATATCAGAACGAGTTCCGGCAATACGATTAATTATTTCTGCATTATCTGGAATACCTTTGCATTTTTTATTCCAATTCCAACACAATAATCGCACATAAATTCCTACTGCTAAAGGGGATAGATGTTGAGTGCCTGCCACAAAATCATCTGTAAATAAATACCATGCTTTTAACTTTTCGCTTGGTGTTGAGTTTTCTTCTATAAACATAAGGACCTCCTAATCGCTTTAAAATGTTTAATTGTTAACATATCAATTATATCATCAATGTTTTTTTCCATAGTTAAATTATTATCTTGCACATCTTTTAATGCTAGATCTTGGCATGCTCGCCACCGACCAATAAATTCATCTGCTTTTTTTGGATCAGTAGGAATATGAATATAACTATTTTGTATTCTTTCGTATTGGGACATAATTAATAATTATGCTTGATATATCTTCTAGACACTTTTTTATACCACCTTTTACTATAAAATGAGGTGTTTCAAAATAATTGCTGTTAATCTGCCATAATTTTTGTGCTTCACTTAATTTGCCATGTTCATTTTTTAGTTCTATATAAATTAGTTTTCCTTTTGGGTATTCTATAATAAAATCTGGGCAACCTTTTCGTAATCCCATTTTTTTTAGTTTTATCTGATACTGTGGTTTTCTTTTACCTTCATTAGGACAATGAAAGTGTCTAAATTTATATTCTTTAGCCATATCGTGTAACAAGTAATTACAGGCTATTTGAATATCTATTTCTTTTGTCATAAAATGCGAGGGGTTAAAATTTTCGGTTTCTATTCCCCTCGCTTTATTGCATTAACTAGGAGGTATATGCTAAAAAAACTATATATAAATAATGCCCACCTCGTCAAGCATATTTAGGGGGGTACAAATATAAGGGGGAAACCTTTAAACCCACTGTATGCGTTAAATTAGGACTGTTTAATATAGCTTTTCACATGAAAAGTATTCATATTGGCTGTATGCTTAAAAAAAATATTATAAATTTATAAAATAATACTTTACATTTTGTTTTATAGGAATAGAAAAAACCTATGATTCATTTTCGGTTTCTAGTTAATACGATAAATCTAAAAATCTTAGGGGGAATATTTGCTATTAGCATTTCAGTTACCTTAGGGCTACTTTTAGTTTTACCGATTAATAGGTTTGCTTCTCTATGGGCGTTTAGCGATACGAATAGTGCCGAAAGTTTTAGTTCTCTTTATCGTTCGTAGTACTTTCATTCGGTACTGATAAGAGTTTTCATAATAAAAAAAATTAGTGTCATGCGTAATGGTATGGCTCATAAACTTTTGGTCGGGTTTATGCGAAAAATCCTCCTCCTTTTGTATGTTGCAATTCAGCAACACTGACGATGGCTTTTTATAGCCGAAACGAAAGGTACTTATGACTATTAAATTTTTAGAACTTAACCCAAGAGAAAAACATATTTTCAATAATGCTACTATGTTTTCTGTTTGGTCAAAAAGTATTAAACAATCTTTTACTAGTGTAAAAAGTTTAGAAATGTATGCAAAAAAAATTATTGTGTGCAAACCTAATACAAAATTTTTAGTTTATGCTGTTATGGATAACACCGATGCTTGTATCGGTACAATTAACTAGGAGGAAATATGGAATTTATAAATCATATAACTAAAGAATCTTATACGGGAAAAAACTTAGAACTATTATCTAAGACAGGCTTTTCTGGTGAGTTTTTAACTTTTAACCAAGCATTTCAAGTTGGTGGTGTTGTACCGAAAGGTACTAAATCAGTTGCTAGTCTTGTGCGATTTCTTAATAACGATAATCCTAAGAAAGCACAATTCAAAAGGTTTGCTGTTTTTCATATATCACAAATTGAATTTAACAAGGAGGACTAATGACTGATAATTTTATTTTTGATACGAAAGGTAAATTTACACATACTGAAGCAGTTCAAAAAGCAATAAAATTTGGTATTGATAGAGAATTGCCAAAGTTACAATCAAATGAAAAGTTAGAAGTAAATATACATGTGAAAGAAGAGGGTGTCGTAGTTGATGTTCTCAGAGTTAATAAAAACAAGGAGAGTTAATATGCCTACTCATTGGTTTATTTTATTATTATTTGTTAGCACTTTGATGTTAGCATTACCGCATTGGCTTTAATTATTTTAATTCATAGGGCAAAGTGAGGTTATTTTTTTACCTCTATTTGCCTTATGTTCTGTCGTATACTTTTTTGTATACCTGATGAGTTCATTAAGAACGAAACAGAAAATTAAAAGGAGGTATTATGTTAATACATACTCAAGAAAATAATTTAGCAATTCCTGAAAAATTAAATTTTCAAGTTGAGCTAAAACCTATGTCATTTCTTAAAGAATCTGAAAAAAGTTTCGTTGAGATACCAGATCATAGCGTTTTAATACGCAAAGATACGGAACAACCTTTATCAATCGTTGGTAATCGTTATGAGCCTACGCAATATTATGATATTATTGAAAAACAAACTGAAGGATTAGAAAAATCTGGTTTGTTAAAAAATAGTAACTTTATATGCAAAGACTTTGTTTATGATAGTGGCAGAAGATTCAAGCGAGAAGTTATTATGAAAGATTTAACTATTGAGCCTAAAGTTGGCGATCTAGTTCAGTTTACACAAACTGCAAAATCTTCACATGACGGATCACTTTGTAATATTTCTGACTCTACTCCTAAACGATTAGCATGTGATAATGGAATGCTACAAGCCATTTGGCAATTAGTATTCAGTTTTCGTCATACTGTTGGTTTTGATGTAGAAAATCTAGTGAGTATATTTAATTCATCAACTGAAAAATTTTTTGAAATGGAACCTTATTTTAAAACAATGGCTAATACAAAAATATCTGTAAAAGATGTTGAGTTAGCATTAAAGCAAACTATTTGTAAACGAAAAGCCACTAAGAAAAAAAATATTGATCATAGAGAAAAATTATTAGGTTGGTTAATTAATCAATACAAAAAAGAAACTGTTGCTTTAGATGATACTGTTTGGGCATTTTATAATGCTTTAACTAATTGGGCAACGCATCCTGAATTGTATGACTATAAAGATGATTCAAAGTTTTATAACATTGAAGAAAGTAATAAAAATCAAGTTTTATTATTCTTTAGATCTAAACAATGGGAAAACATTGCTTTTGATCCTATCAGAAGTAATCAATTTGTATGATTAAACCACTTACTAAACAAACATCTTTTGCTGAACACAATATAGAAGCCTACGAAATAATCGTAGGTTTCTTATGTCAATGCAGAAAAGAAAAAAACCTAGATATGTATGTAATGTTTAATAAAAAAAGAAAATATTTAATGAGAGAATTATTATGAAAATTTTTATTGTTTTATCTTTTCTTTTTATAATCAGTTGTTCTCATACCCCTATTGTAGATAGTAGGGGTAAGAGTTCTGCAAATATACAAGGTGATCATGATAGATTTCATGATGATCTATATACTTGCAAAGATATAGCAAACGACAATACTAACGAGCTTTCCAATACTTCTAAAAAAGTATATAATGCCCTTAGATGGCGAGTGCTATGGCTATCTCCTAAACTAAAAACCAAAGATGATTTGGTAAATAATTGTTTAGAAGGTAGGGGATATAATGTCCTTAATAAATAATAATCCAAAGGAGGATTTATGCTTAACGGCAAAGTGAAAAAAGTTTGGAACAATACAGAAAATAATGAGCCAAACTATACGATTGACTTAATAGACGGACAAAGACTTTACTGTCGTGAGTTTATTAATGTTAATGATAATGACGATATTACTTATATTGCTATAAATACTAAAACTAGCAAGAATGGTAATACATATACGAATGTTACAGGTGTTACTGCACAAGGTCAACAACCTCAGCAACAACCACCTCAACAATCGTATACTCCAGAGCCTACAAGAACAGCAGTATCTAATGACCCAAATAGAAATATTTTCGTCACAGGTGTTGTTGGTCGTGCTATGGGTAGTGGCAACTTTCAAATACAAGATATTGATGCCCTTACTTCTGTAGCAATGGCTACTTATCAAAAATATTTTATATAAAATATATGGGGGATTAATTTCCCCCAATTATTATGCAAAGGCACACTAGAATTTTTTTTAAATATTGGGGTTATGGCGATCAACACACACCTGATTGTTGGGCAAAAGATTGCGGAAAACTTGCAGTAGATATACATCACTTAATTGGTCGTGGCCAAGGTGGTGATCCTAAAAAGTTACGAGATAAAATAAATAATTTATATCCATTATGTAGAGAATGTCATTTAAAGACAGATACCGATAGAGAGTTTAACGAAGAATTAAAAAAAGATTTAACAAGGAGGTTAGATGGAAGAAAATACTGAATACGCAAATATAGGTTTTGATCCTAATGCTTTATCTTATTTAGAAGATAAACTTGGATTAATATTTGCTGATGAAGATACTGCTTATGATCTAATGAAAAAGCATGAAAAAGTTTTAATAAGTGAACTTACTAAAATGTTTATGAATACAGATTATAAAAATACAACTGAATTAAATGCGCACATTTATACTAGTGGGCAATACAAAGAGTTTCTTAAGAGTTATGAAGTGATTCTTGGGAAAAGGAATCGTGCTAAAATTAGGTACGAAACCTTTAAATCCTTTCGTAATGATTTACGAACTAAATCTGTTAATGAAAGAGAATTGGCAAAACACATATAGGAGGTTTTATGAGCCAAAACGATAATATACTTAGTTACCTTAAAAAAGGTAAAAAATTAGACCCTATGAAAGCACTCAAAATGTTTGGTTGTTTTCGTCTTAGTGCTAGAATATTTGATTTAAATCAAATGGGTTATAATATAGAATGCACTAATGTTAGCAAGAATGGTAAGCATTTTGCTGAATATAAACTTATACAATAGGAGGTATAATGTCTGTTAGATTTACAGATTGGGTTTTAGAAGGATCAGAAGATCATGATAAAACTGTTATTGAATCAAAACAGTTAGAAAGAAAAATACTGAAAGATAATCCTACACTAGCGAAACAATCTTATAGTAATTCTGCTGTTAATAAAATGTTGTCTGAAGATTTCAAAAAACATTTCGGTAAGAAAAAATGAAATCAATAGATACATTATGTTTTGATAAATGGGAGTTAGAGAAACCTCTTCTCCCATTATCGTGGTCGCATATAAGTCAGTTTGCTACTAAAAGACCTCAATGGGCATTGCAAAGAATATTCGGTTATAAATTTCCGACTAATCCTGCGATGGAACGAGGTAGTTCAGTTGAACATGGCTTGCATATGTTATTGAAAGGCGATACTTTAGAGAATGCTACTAAAAGCATGCATTATCAATATGACGAAAAATTAAAAAATGTTTTTCATAATGATATAGCAAAAGAAAGGAATACTTTATTACCTTTATTAGAAGCATTTTATAAATACTTTGAAAAACAAAATTGGAAACTATTAAGTTTTCAAGAGGAAGTATTAACTACAGTTATAGATATTCCTGTCCGTGGTTTTACTGACTTTCATTTTGAAGATAAAGATACTAAAGAAGATTTTTATATAGATCTAAAAACTTCTAAGACTATGCCTAAATCAATACCAAATGCACATGCAATGCAACAATCAATATACGCAAAAGCAACTAATGCTCGGCAAAACTTGTTATATGGTACTTACTATAAAACAAAACCTGTTGAGGTAGTTCCTTTTGAGGTAGGAAACACTAACCAATACTTGAAAATGGTTAATCATATGGTGCTTTCAATGGAACATTATTTACTTCGTATGGATAGTAAAGAGGATATTGTTAAATCAATAATTCCTGATCCTTCGGATTGGTGGTGGAACGAAGAAAGCCTTGTGAAAGCTAGAATCAAAGTTTGGGGTTACTAGTTGCCAATCCTCGCCTTTCGACCTCGTAAGTAATAGTATGAGGATATTATAGATTAGATGCAAGTAGCATGAGTGATTGGCTTTCTTAGGTGTTACGAATTTAATCGTCTATTACAAAAAAAACAGGGGGGGTATGAATATACCTTATCCCCCCTAAAAACTCTCTGAGGAGCTATTTTAGAGGTATTTTTCGCATACTTTTAACACAACCGAGGGGTATTATGTTCCTATCGCCAAAATATCCGTCATCTGAGTAACTTGAAAAAGTGTAAATATATTTTTTATCTTGTTTAAATATATAGGCGAAACTACTAATCATCGCAGTTTTCATTTTGCAAAAATCTTCTAAACTAACAATAGTAGAATCGCCTACAATATCTTCCCATACTATTTCATGGAAATCATATGGTATATTATTTCTTTTTAGATTTTTTTTTCTTTTTCTTTTTAGGGGGTCTGCCTTTTCTAGAGCCATAAGTCCCTTTACCACTAGGCATTAATGTAAAATCCAGTTATGAATTGCAAGAGTGATCCCAACAATTATTATTGCTTGTAACCACCATTTCAGTTCCATAAATGAATCCCACCATTTTTCAATTTTCTGTTTCATTTTGTTACTCCTTTGGTTTTCTCAAAAGTTCTAAGAGCCCCCATACCCAAAAGTGACATGACCAAAGGCATAAGAGTTCCCAAATCTAACTGTGGTATGTTTACCACTTCATATTGAAACAATCCACAAATAAACAAAATAAATTTTGATAATACAAACTCCCAAAAAATTGCTAAGGCACACGACATTCCGATAAGTGGTCGCCAACTCCGTTGCATAAATCCACTTAAACCACCTGCAGTACTTTGAGCATCAGCTAAATTAATATCCATTTGTTTAGATTTTAACTTGGCTTGTATTTCTTCAAATTGTAGTTTTAGTTTTTCTTTTTCCTCGCCACTAAAATGCATATCATCAACGACATTACTAATAGCTTTGACTGTATCACCACCAAATAATTTTCCTAATACCATTATTTTTTCCTCGGTTTATATTTCTTAATTGCTTTAGAAATAAAAATGTTTTTATAAAGAGAAACTTTTTTCCCAAATTTTTTATCAGCTTGTTTCTTTGCAGATTTATATGCTTTTGATTTTTTATTAAAACTTTTTGGAACTCCTAAAGTCTTAGGTCTTTTTTTAGCATAAATAGGTTTTTTCTTTTTCATAGTTTACCACATTCTCTTAACTGATTTGATATCCTTTGCATTTTAGCTTTTAAATCTTCTTCCCTATATTTTTTTCTATTATCATGTATTTCTTTTATTTCTTCTGCTGTTGTTAATCTTTTTCTATGTTTCCTTAAATCAACTTTTTCATCTGTTCCGCTAATCTGCTTGCCCTCGCTGGTGTGTGTTTCTTTGCCCATAACGAATCTTCCATTTGTAATCCTGCTTCAATATAATCTTTATTACGCAATGCTTCAAACATCTTTTTAAATTTGGCTGTTTTCGGCTTTCCTAATTGGAAACACATATGTGTTATAATTGACACAGCTTCATCATTTAAATCTAAACCTTCGCATAAACTTTTAGCATCTTGTATAGCTATTGAAACATCGTAATCAAAAATTTTTTCTAGTTCTTTATTACTGTATATCTGACCTTCAACAAACTTTTCATTTTTTTTTACTAAATGTCCGTAGCCTATTGTGGCAAAACCAAGATGGTCTTTATAAACTTTATTCCGATATCCTTCTTCTTCTTTTAAATGTTCTTTTAATTTTTCTATATTCATAATGTACCACCAAAACTTTCTTTACTTTTTTCTATTTCCTTACGCATAATTAATTTTACTTTTTCTAAATAAACTATCGCATCCCATAATTCTTCTTGAGCATCATCAATCCAAGCGACTGTTGGTTTTTTTGTTTCAGTCATTGTTAAACCAAATTTTTTAATTCCATTCTCTGAACGCAATGCCATTCTTTGCAAAATGTTTGCGATTAATTTATCTTTTGTCATATTTCTCCTTTAGTTCTATCATACTTATAAAATTATGCCCTTGTATATGTCCGTCTGCTAATAACAACTGTGAAACACCATAAGACCAACCATTTGCATTGTTCATAGCATAGTTTTCAATATGTCCAAACTCCATAGCAGTACCAACATTAACAATCTTAACATAATTACCACGACCTAATTTACTTGCTCGCCATGACCTTTCTCTATGACTATGCCCAAATACTATATCATGCGTAGCACTATTTGATATCTGACTAGCTTCTGCCATTTTTCCGCCTATTTCTCGCCCCATTTCATTCAGAGGAACATGAACGAATGCAACTCCTTTTATAAAGTAAAAATCGCCATACTCACTAATACCCCAACCTCGTGAGCGCCATAGTGTTTCGTATTGCTGTGAAAAAGCACCAACAACTTCTTTATGTTCGTTTTCATAACGATATAATCTTACTTCGTGGTTACCTAAACAATAGTGTTTATAGCATTCATGGTTTCCTATACCTTTGTGTAATAATTCTAATGCTTCTTTAGTAATTTGTATATCCGCTGATATAGGTGGTTTAGCTCCGCCTTTAACTGTATGATTTTTATCAAAAGTGCCAACTGAATCAAAAGAACAGAAATCTCCAATGCATACGACATAATCAGGTTTGTATTCATTAATTTGTTTTCCAATCCAATAAAATCTATCAATGTTTTCATCTGGTGAGCAATGTGCGTCTGGGATTACAAATACTTTTGTTGGGTTTGAAAATGTTGTTGATTGAGCTGCTATGCGTACTATCGGTTTTTTATATTCTTCTATTATTACTTGTGGTTTTACTTCTTTATAACGATGCCATTCAATAGTCCAATGAGAACTTTGCAATGCAAGTTTTTCTATTTTATCTATTTTTCTTTGTAAAGTTGTTCTTGGAATATCAATTAATTTTTCAACAATTTTTTTTGCACCTGTTGGATTATTAATTCCGCCTTTACCCTGTGGAGGATAGCCTTTATCTAATGCTTCGTGTAGTTTTTCTTGGATAAGTTTTAACTCGTCCCACTCTTTGTCGTCCATAAAGAACTCCTAATTGAACATTCGTAGTATCCAATTTAAAAATTGAGAGCCAATCATAAAACCAATAGCCCATAGAATATAATTAAGTCTGTTAATGTCTTTTTGTATATGTGATAAATGATTATTTTCTATCCTATCTATTTTATCGTAGATATGGATAATATGTTCTTTAGTAGTTTTAGGTGCTAATTTCGGCATTTGGTTTGCATATCATCACTAAAGATATTCCTCTGTCTTTTAATTGTTGATTTAATTCTAACACGATACTGTCAACAGCATTATCACAAGTTTTGAAATTTTCAAACTCTAAAGGTAATGTTCCGTTAATCGTACACATAGGATTAATAGATAAACCTAGTACGCACATGATTGTATAAATAGACCACATTAACCTTGTCTATTATATTTTTTCCATGACTTCAATTTATGTTTATTTTTTGGCTTAGAACGAGATGAATTTCCTATGCTTGTTCGTTTTCTAACTTTATCAAAACCTTTTTTAATTATGGTTTGTTTAGCCATTCAATTGACTTAATGGATTTTCTAAAGTTAATTTAATTCTTTTATCAATTTTTTCTTCTAACTGTTTCATTTCATCTTTTAATTCATTTACAGTTTCTTTTAAATCTTTTGAATTATCTCTACTATCTTGTTTTACTCGTTGCTCAACATCTTCAACGATAGTTTCAATTCTACGGACATCAGCTTTTAAATCATTTTTTAATTCTTTTGCTACATCGGCAACTAATTCAACCTCGCCTAATATAATTGATATTTCAGATTGCAACATTTCTGTTTCTAATTGTATAAGGTCTAATCTTTTATCAAAGCCACTTAGATCTGGTGCAGTATAATTATCAATTTTTTTTTCCATATTTAAAAATTTTTGATAATAAGTAAAGCCACCCCATAACACACCGACTAAACTACTTATAATAGTTAGCACTACAAATATGCGTCCACCTCTAAATTTAATTCCTGCGACTTCTAATTCTGCCATTGACTATCAATCATTTCATTCATTAATCCATCACTCCCTGCGAACAACAGATAACTTGCCATATTATTATCAGAAATAACGGTATCAGGCAAAGATAGATCTGAAAAAAAATCAACTCTATCATTTAATGCTTGTTGAGATTCAAAAAAAGTTTTAGTGTTACCTAATACTTGCATAACAACCAATGTTTTAGTTTGGCTTACATCATCATATCTTTTTTTATTGTCTATTTTTTTCATAATTTTTTTAACAGCTTTTTCTTTAGATGATTCTTTCTTGGCTATTTTTTTCGGTTTTTCAGTTTCTTCTTTTTCTTCTTGTTTTTCTTCTTGGGGTTTTTCTTCTTTGTTTGCAGTTACTTCGGTTTCTGATTCAGATTCTTCTTCCTTTACTTCTTCTTTTGCTTCCGTTTCTTGCGGTGCTTCTTCTTTTATATCTTCTGTTACCTCAATGGTTTCTTCAACAGTTTCCTCAATCTCTAACTCTAACTCTGCTTCAATCTCTATTTCCATTTCCATAACTTCTAATTCTATTTCTGCCATTTCTATTTCTTCTATTTCAACAACAACAGCTTCATAATCAACCTCATCAATTTGAATAGGCTCTAAAACAAACTCCTCATTCATTTCATTAGAATCAAATATATCCTCAACAACATCAATAACATCTTCTGGCGCATCAATATTTAAAGCAATAAACATTTCAACTGAGGTTATGGATTGCGTGATAATGGTATTGACAACATTATATAACACATTGACTGTAACGTCATCAAACAAGGGTCCTATACTAAGATTTATATCTCTACCTCCTATTTCAATAATGACTGTTGTTAAACTACCAGAAAAATCCCAACCACCTTCATAAGATTGATAACCAGAATCAGTACCACTAGCTGATAAAATATCAGTACCACTAAATACATTAGTATTTCCATTTTTGCCTGTGATGTGCATATAAATTGAATCAGATGAATCTTTTTTATCTACTTTAATAGAATAGTTGGTACGACCACCCTTATCAAAACTTAAATTAGAAATATCTACAGTTTGTATAAAAGTAGTACCCATACCCTCAACACCCATAGCAGAAGTAGTATTACCAGAGCCAGTTATTTGAGCGCATTTATCAGTTCCTAATTGACCACACCCAGAGCCACTAGGCATTGACGCACTTCCTTGACCTCCCCAATCAATATCCATATCGCCTTCTTTTGAACTAACAACATAATCATTATCGCCATCTAATAAATCGCCAGAGTCTTCGTTAGTAACAGTAGTTGTTGTGGTATCCGTTGTTGTTGTTGTCGTTACTGTGTAACCATTAGATTCATATTCAATAGTTTCCGTTATAGATTGTTCAATTATTTCTTCTATCGTTGGAGTACAAAGACCTATGGTGTCAGTATCACAATCTACAGCTTGACTAGAAAAGGATAGGGAAACCGATATACAAAGCCATAGCCATAACAATAAATTTTGCGAATTCTTTTTCACTATCTATCTGCTCCTTTGATTTTACAATTTTTTCTTTTTGATTAAAAACAACACTTCCAACAGGAACAAATTCTGGGTTTTTTTCCCAACCTTTTTTCGCTTCTGTACCTATCTTAGAATCATATGGGCAATAAGTTCCTGCAAACCACATAGCATCAAACACTCTATGATCAGTACATAATGTTGATACAGCGGCTACTTTCATACCCATAGAATATAAACTACGAGCAAGTTTTATTCTTTCGCAATTTTCATCAGTGATTGTGATACCACTAGCAATACCAAAAATTTGGGTTTGTACTGCGCCACTTGTAGCTGTCTTACAAATATCTGAATTATTTACAACGACACTCGGTGCATTTGCAGTCGGTGGTGCTTTGTCCGTTACTACTGTGCTTGATACTGTGTTCGTATCTGCCGCATGAGCATGATTCATTAGACTACTTAAAAAAAATATTAATATAGATGATAATACTAATCCTATAATAAAAGGTTTAATCATTTCGCTGTTGTTGGTACACCCTCTGATGATACAAAAGGCGAAGAAGCAAAACACATATAAATTATTGTATCTCCATTTCCATTTCTTGCGTTAGACGTATTTCTTAATTTAAAACCATTTGATAAAAAATCTAAAGCACCATCTGATGCTTCTGCACCGCTATCATTTGCTTTTAATCTTTGAGACGCTCTATTAATAGGGTCTCTTTTAGTATCAAATAAATGCCAATCATCTCCAGAATCAGTTATATTTTTTACTAACAACCAAGCTGGTTTAAATCCTGTATAGATAAATGGCCCATCTGCATTACCATTACCTGTGTAGCTACCAATTTTACTGTAGCCTTGTATTGAGCGAAAACAGTATGCAACATATTTAATATTTTCTTTAGCTGATGCTGAAGAATTAGCCCCTCCAATAACAGTAGATGTAGGAGCGGAATTAAAAACTGTACCTCCCGCATCTGTTGCTTTTGCAATATTAGTATTTAACTGTAAATAATCTGTGTTAAAATTAAAAGTTATTGCAGATGTTCCTACATACCAATTAAAAACTTCATCTCTATTTTTGTAAATTATTAATTCTGGTGTTCCCCCTAAACCATGTGCCATAGTTCTTGCATCACTACCACTTGGGCCTGTCCAAGTTACAATAGAAAATCCCGCTGTTGTGTTTGCTTGGTATACAGAATCTGTATTACCCACACCTGTTGATGAAGCATCATTAGTTGTTGTCGTTCCACCATTAGCTTTCCATTGCCAACCAACATACGTTTTACTAATCTCGTTTGTTTTACCATCACTACCTACTGTAAAACCATCAGAATCAAAACTAGTAAAAGCACTCGCTGAACTCTCCTCATTAGTATTATTTGAACTTAATATTTTATTTGCTCCAACAGTTGAATTTGTTAAAGCGTGTGAAGAAGTTGCATCTCTTTCTTTAACCCAAACCCAATCTGGTTGTAGATCAGAATTACCATCATTAACTACATTATTTGTACCTCCACCATTACCAGAATAAAGTGCTGTTTGAAAATATGCTGATGGATCGTCTATTGTTGTATAAGCCATTATCCGTACTCCGCTAAGTTCTTCGTGCATAGTGAATAATATCCACTAGGCACTGCGTATTCAAAGTTACCAAATCCGTTTGCGTCTGCATTACCACTTGATATTGAAAATGCTGGGTTGCCAAAATTAAAAGATGCTTTTGTATTTCCACCTCCTGTATGAGTTTGAACTGAAAATCCTGTATTCCCATGTGTCGTATTTGTATGTAAATTATAAGCTGTACCAGAATTTAATGCTGTACCATTTTTATAAATAATAAGTTCTCCGTCATCTAAATTTAAAGCAAATCCTAAAATATCGTTTGATGTAAAAGTGGCTTCATTATCTATAATACTGCCATCAATTTCTACTCCACCACCATATTGATAATTTATATTTGGTCTACTTGCACCTTGACCCTTTACGTTAAAAGATTCTTTTCCTACTTCTGATACACCTATTGCTATTGTTGATGTTAATGCTTTTACCTCTACATACCATTTACCATTTGAGGGTGCTATAGTTGAAACCATAGAACTACCACTAGATGAATTTGAATCAAATTTTAAATTACCCTCTGTTACAACAGGAGACGCAAATTTATTAATTGGATTTAAAGTAGCAAAATTATTTGTAGGCGTATCAACACAAACATCTCTTGCGTCTATGTTAGTAACTGCAAAGTGATTAGTATTACCACTTGTATCTGCACCTATACCACTTGCATCTGTGCCTGTGCCACTCTGGTCAAATTTAAAATAAAATCCATTAGTGCCATAAGAACTGCCAGTATATTGTTTAGGTATCCAAACACCATTATCATTAAATTCTCCAAAATCTGTATACAATTTTCTTGTGCCATCTATGTAATGATACTCTGCTAAGTAACCATCAAGATTATCGTTTGTATTATCATGTCTACGACCAATATTCATTTGAACACTAGATTGTGAAAATTCAAGATTTGCGTTTTGTGTCCAAAAAGATAAGGCTTTTGTTTGTTGAAC
>Ga0070747_1000867_pt1 | contig 14915 bp, 13 predicted proteins | sample VirMetDEL_Mar_31_FD_77321 | JGI IMG/M metagenome (GOLD analysis project Ga0070747, IMG submission 77321) | Aqueous microbial communities from the Delaware River and Bay under freshwater to marine salinity gradient to study organic matter... | ecosystem: Environmental > Aquatic > Marine > Coastal...
ATCATCTTGTCCAGCGGCAGATAAAGCAGATTGTTCTGCCCCTTATCGCCGGTCACCAACACCTTACTGGTATTGGTCATCAGCTCCTGCATGGTGTCCAGATACAGACGCTCACGCGTGACATCAGGAGCCATACGGTACTCAGTCACCAATGCGGTAAAGCGGTCCGCCTCACCCTGTGCCCGAGAAACCACCTCATCGCGGTAACCGTTGGCATCCTCGATCAGGCGCTGCGCCTGACCACGGGCTTCCGGCACCACGCCATTGGCATAGGTTTCAGCCTGATTCTTCTCACGCTGCTCGTCTTCACGGGCACGAATCACGTCATCGAAGGCTTCCTGCACTTCACGCGGCGCCGCCGCACTCTGCAAGTTGACCTGAGTCACCGTGATACCGGTGCGGTAGTTGTCGAGGAAGCGCTGCAAGCGCTCCTTGACCTCACTGGCCATAAGCTCACGGCCTTCGGTCAGCACCTGGTCCATCTCGGTGGAACCCACCACGTGACGCACGGCGCTGTCGGTCGCATGCTGCAGACTGACTTCCGGCTGATCAACGTTGAGTACGAAATCCTGCAAGTTGCTGACCCGGTACTGCACGGTCAACGGCACTTCGATGATGTTTTCGTCCTCGGTCAACATCTGCCCCTGCTTGCTGTAAGCACGCTCACGGGTGACGTTTTCCTGAAACTTGCGATCAATCGGCGGGAAATAGATATTCAGACCCGGGCCGACTGTCTCGTAGTATTTGCCGAAGCGCAGCACCACGGCCTGCTCCTGCTCATCGACGACATAGATCGCGCTGTACAGCCAGACCGCAGCCAGCAGCCCCAGGCCCACGAACAGCAAGCCAAAGCCGCCGCCATTGCCAGAGCCAGTCTCGCTGCCTCGTTTTTTGCCGCCACCGAACAGCCCATTAAGGCTCTCCTGCAGCTTGCGGAAGGCTTCATCGATATCCGGCGGTCCCTTACGGTCACCGTTTTTACGGCCACCCCATGGGTCCTGATTATTCGAGTTGCCACCCGGCTCATTCCAAGCCATAGCGCTCTCCATCTGATAAAGCAAAGACGCGCCCGCGGCGCGCCCGCCAATGCTACAGAATGCATGCAACCAGCGGCAAAGTCGCTGATGCAGGCTTTATTGCAAAGTGTGTTGCTCGATAAATTCCTGCGGCTTAAGCCCTTCACGACTCACCAGCCGATTCAGCTCAATCCGCGGCAAGCGCACAGCCAGCAGGCTGCTACCGTCTTCGGCATGGGATTCGCTTTGTACCGCACCCAAATCGAAGAACTGCGCACGTAAACGCCCAAGGCGCTGTGGCAGCTGCAATGTACCGACAAATAGATCATCACCCAACAGCTCAGCTATCGCCTGACGCAATAACGGCAAACCACGACCGTCACGCGCCGACAACCAAACCCGCTGTGGCTTGCCATCGGCATCGCGCTGAATCTGTGGCTCCACCCCTTCAAGCAGATCGAGTTTGTTATACACCTCAAGCATCGGCAACTCATGCGCGCCGATCTCACCCAGCACCGCCAATACCTGCTCGATTTGCTGATCGCGCTCAGGTTCATGTGCGTCGATTACGTGCAGCAGCAGATCGGAGTTGCTCGACTCTTCAAGCGTCGCGCGGAACGCCTCAACCAGCTTGTGCGGTAAATGACGGATAAAGCCCACGGTATCAGCCAGCACGATTGGCCCGAGATCATCCAGCTCCAGACGGCGCAAGGTAGGGTCAAGGGTGGCGAACAGTTGATCAGCCGCATAAACATCAGAAGAAGTCAGCGCATTGAACAGTGTTGACTTGCCCGCATTGGTGTAGCCCACCAGCGACACGGAAGGGATGTCGGCACGCTGACGGCCACGCCGAGCTTGCTCGCGCTGACTGCGGACCTTTTCGAGCTTTTGCTTGATCTGGCGAATCCGCACACGCAACAGGCGGCGGTCAGTCTCTAGCTGCGTTTCACCCGGCCCACGCAAGCCAATCCCCCCCTTCTGCCGCTCAAGGTGGGTCCAGCCACGAACCAGTCGCGTGCTCATATGGTCAAGCTGAGCCAGCTCAACCTGCAGCTTGCCTTCATGGGTGCGCGCGCGCTGCGCAAAGATATCGAGAATCAGCCCGGTGCGATCTAGCACCCGACACTCGAAAACGCGCTCAAGGTTACGCTCCTGACTTGGCGTAAGCACGTGATTGAAGATAACCAGGTCAGCCTCGGTGGCTTTGACCTGATCACGCAACTCAGCAACTTTGCCACTGCCAATCAAGTACTTCGCAGTCAGCCGAGTGCTCGGAACACTGAGGAACGCAGCCGTTTCAGCACCCGCCGAGAGGGCAAGCTCCTGAAACTCCTGCGGGTCCTCGCGCGCCTCGGGGTTTTGGCCGTCTAGATGAACCAGAATGGCCCGATTTCCACCTTCATGGCGCTCGAAGAACAATGCAGCCTCCTAAATTAGGCGTTACCGGACTCAGCTTCAGCTTCAGCTTGCTCGGTTTCGCTGGCGCTCGGCAAACGTACCGGACGACTAGGCACTACAGTGGAAATGGCGTGTTTATAGACCATCTGGCTGACAGTGTTTTTCAGCAAAATCACGAACTGGTCGAAAGATTCGATCTGGCCTTGCAGCTTGATGCCGTTAACCAAATAAATAGAAACCGGGACGCGTTCCTTACGCAGGGTATTCAGGTAAGGGTCTTGTAGCGAATGCCCTTTTGACATGTGCCGCACTCCTTTAAGGATCAATTTTCAATAATTTAAGTAAACCAACGAACGGCTTAAAGCCGCCATACCCCCAAGGATAGACGGCCAACGGCAAGGTCTCAGGTCAATATGGAGACCGCTGCCAGGTATTTCAAGGCACGCGGCAGATTGTCGCAGCCAGCACTATCAAGCCAATGCACATCCTGCTGCCAACCCCGTAACCAGGTGAATTGTCGCTTGGCCAATTGGCGCGTGGCGATAATGCCCCGCTCCTGCATTTGCTCGGCGTCGAGTTTGCCGTCTAAGTAATCCCAGACTTGCCGATATCCCACCGCCCTTATAGACGGCAACCCAACGTGCAAGTCACTTCGCTGATGCAGGCGTTCGACCTCGGCTACCAGCCCCTGTTCCACCATCAAGCGAAACCGCAGGGCAATTCGCTCATGCAACAACTGCCGTTGTGCCGGGGCTATGGCTATTTGCGCAACAGTATAGGGGAATTGGCAATCCGCCGATGTGCCGCCTGCAGTATTTTCTGCTACCTGACGTAACCGATGAGCAGTCATGCTTTGTCCGCTCACCCGGTAGACCTCAAGAGCGCGAACCAGGCGCTGCGGATCATTGGGATGGATACGCGCAGCCGATTCAGGATCGACTGCATGCAGCTCGGCGTGCAGCGCGCCCCAGCCTTCAACCTGAGCACGCGCTTGCAGCTCAGCCCGCACGGCCGCATCCGCGCCAGGCATATCCGCCAAACCTTCGAGCAACGCTTTGAAATACAGCATGGTGCCACCCACCAGCAGCGGGATACGCCCGCGTGCGGTGATCTCGGCCATGGCTGCCAGGGCATCAGCTCGAAACTCGGCCGCCGAATAACTCTCGACCGGGTCACGAATATCGATCAGGCGGTGCGGGAACTCAGCCAGCGTGGCCTTATCCGGCTTGGCCGTACCGATGTCCATACCGCGGTAGATCAACGCAGAGTCGACACTGATCAGCTCGCATGGCAGCGCCCGTGCCAGCTCGATGGCCAGATCGGTCTTGCCGGCCGCAGTCGGCCCCATGAGGAAAATCGCCGGAGGCAGGCGCTCGGACATGCTCAAAAATTCTCTTTAAATGGCGCGACGGTTAGCGGCCGCGCAGGAACAGCTTGTCGAGGTCATCCATGCCCATCTGCGTCCAGGTCGGACGGCCATGGTTGCATTGACCGCTACGCTCGGTGTGCTCCATGTCGCGCAGCAAGGCATTCATTTCCGGCAGGGTCAGGCGCCGATTAGCGCGTACAGCGCCGTGACAGGCCATGGTGCCGAGCAGTTCATTGAGGTGGGCTTGAATGCGGTCGGTGGTGCCGTATTCGAGCAGATCACCGAGCACGTCCTGCACCAGGCGTGTCGCTTCGGCCTGCTTGAGTAAGGCCGGAATCTGCCGAATCGCCAATGTCTCCGGCCCCAGGCGCTGCAACTCGAAGCCCAGACGCAAGAACCACTCGGCATGCTCCTCGGCGCAGTCAGCTTCACGCTGACTCACCGCAATCGACTCGGGCACCAGCAGCGGCTGGCCACGCAAACCCTCACTGGCCATGGCCACCTTCAGCCGCTCATAGGTGATGCGCTCATGGGCCGCATGCATGTCCACAACGACCAACCCCTGTACATTCTCAGCCAGAATATAGATGCCCTTGAGCTGAGCAATGGCGTAACCCAGCGGTGGGATATCACCCTGAGCCTCGGGCAAGCCCGCCGGAGCTGGCGTCGTCGCCATCGGCGCGAAAAATTCACGGTAGGCGCCTTGGGCTTCGGCGGCCGGCAAGGCGGAGTCAGGGCGAGCGCCCTGATAACCGGCACCCGGCGAACGCCACACAGAGCCGCTGGGCGCAGGCTGCAGCAGGCTGGCAGCCAAACCGATTTCACCCTGCGGACCAAACTCACCTGCGGCCTGACCGGTAGGGCGCAGCATTTCGCTGACCGGCGCCGGAGCCACCAATTGGTCCTCCGGACGCACCTCACCCAGTGCGCGGTGCAACGTGCCGTAAAGGAAATCATGGACCATGCGCCCATCACGGAAGCGCACTTCATGCTTGGTTGGGTGCACGTTGACATCAACCACTGAAGGGTCGATTTCCAGAAACAGCACAAAGGTCGGATGACGGCCGTTGAACAGCACATCGCGGTAGGCCTGACGCACCGCATGCGCGACCAACTTGTCGCGCACCATGCGGCCGTTCACATAGAAATACTGCAAATCTGCCTGGCTACGGGAAAACGTCGGCAAGCCGACCCACCCCCATAAATGCAGGCCGTTACGTTCGATATCGATCGGCAACGACTGCTCTAAGAATGCGGCTCCACAGACCGACGCCACCCGGCGCGCGCGACTGAGCTCATCCGGCGCCTCATGCAAACCGAGCATGGTCTTGCCGTTGTGACGCAAGTGAAAAGCCACATCAAAACGCGCCAGGGCTAGCCGCTTGATCACTTCCTGCAGGTGATCAAACTCAGTTTTCTCGGTTTTGAGAAACTTGCGCCGCGCGGGGGTATTGAAGAACAGGTCACGCACTTCCACCGATGTGCCCACCGGATGCGCCGCTGGCTGCACCCGTGGCTGCATATCGCGGCCTTCGGTTTCTACTTGCCAGGCCTGCTCAGCGCCTTCTGTGCGCGAGGTTAGGGTCAGACGAGCGACCGAGCTGATCGACGCCAGCGCTTCGCCACGAAAACCGAGACTCATCACCTGCTCAAGGTCTTCCAACTCACGAATCTTGCTGGTGGCATGTCGGGCCAATGCCAGCGGCAGATCATCCGCAGAGATGCCACTGCCGTTGTCGCGCACCTTGAGCAACTTGACGCCGCCCTGCTCGACATCCACTTCAATACGCTTGGCACCGGAATCCAAGCTGTTTTCCAACAGCTCCTTGATCACCGAAGCCGGCCGCTCAACCACCTCACCAGCAGCAATCTGGTTCGCCAGCCGCGGACTGAGCAGCTGGATACGCGCAGCATCAATCATGGCTGCGCAGCCAGTGCGTTGGCCGGCACCTGCAGACGCTGACCGACCTTGATCACATCGCTTTTCAACGAATTGGTAGTGCGCAGCACGGCCAGACTGACCTGATAACGCTGGGCAATCAGCGCCAGGCTTTCACCCGAGCTGACCACGTGCTCACGCGGACCCAGGGTGATCTTGCCGTTATCACGCAACCAGGCCACATGGGTGCCCGGAGGCGGGTTCTCATGAAAGAACTGCCGTACGCCCGTAATAATCGAGCGCGCCAGCGCCTGCTGGTGGCTGGAAGAGGCAAGTTTGCGGGCCTCATTGGGATTGGAGATAAACCCCGTCTCGACCAGGATCGAGGGAATATCGGGCGATTTCAGCACCATAAAACCGGCCTGCTCTACGCGGCGCTTATGCAGCGGCGTGACCCGGCCCATATTGCCCAGCACCTTGTTGCCCACATTGAGGCTGGATGACAGCGAGGCGGTCATCGACAGGTCGAGCAATACCCCGGCGAGCATGCGGTCCTTATCATCCAGGCTGACATTACCGGCGCCGCCGATCAGGTCCGACTGATTTTCCGAATCGGCCAACCAACGCGCCGTTTCCGAGGTCGCCCCACGGTCCGATAGCGCATACACCGACGCGCCAAATGCTGCAGCCCGAGGCGCGGCATCGGCATGGATGGAAACAAACAGATCGGCGCCCTTTTTACGGGCGATCTCGGTGCGTTTGCGCAGGGGGATAAAGTAGTCGCCCGTACGCACCAATTCAGCCCGAAAGCCTTTCTCGGCATTGACCTGGCGCTGCAGCTCTTTGGCAATCGCCAGGGTCACATGCTTCTCATACTGGCCTTTGACCGGCGACAGGGCGCCCGGGTCTTCACCGCCGTGGCCCGCATCAATAGCAATCACAATATCGCGCTTACCATTGGGTATCGGGGTCAGTTTGGGCGGGGCTTGAGTCGGTGTCACCGGCACTTGCGGCGCGGTGGCCACAATGGTGGTGGGCAGGCTTGGCGCGCCGCCGCCATCCTGATCAAACAAGTCGACCACCAAACGATGGCCGTACTGCTGATTGGGGGCGAGGGTAAAACTCTTCGGCGTCACGGCGGCAGAAAGATCAATCACCACCCGCAGGTCTTCCGGCGTGCGCTGCGCAGAACGTACGCCGGTAATCGGGGTATTACTCAGGGTCAACTGATCGAAGCCAGTGGCCAGCTTGGCACCACTGACATCAATAACAATGCGATTAGGCGCCGAGAGCAGAAACACGCTGTGCTGCACCGGCCCGGACAGGTCAAACACCAAGCGGGTGTTATCCGGCGCACGCCACAGCCGCACACTGCGCACATCCGAAGCGGCCATTACATCGGCGGCCATGCCTACCAATGCCACTCCAATTGCGATGAAACGCGCGCTTATGCGCATAGCCAACCCCATAATTAATTCATGCCTCGACGGCCAAAGTGGCACACCAAGCGGTGCCGCGCTCGCCGTGCGCCTGCAAACGCAGCACCCGGCCGGCCTCTTGCGGGCTAATGGTAATGTCCAGGTCAGCCTTTGGCAAAACGCCTGCGCCTCGCTGAGGCCATTCGACGAGACACAATGCATGCCCGTCGAAATAATCACGGATGCCGAGGTACTCCAGCTCTTCGGGATCCACCAAACGATAAAGATCGAAGTGAAAAACGCGCAACGCGCCGATCTCGTAGGGCTCAACCAGGGTAAAGGTCGGGCTTTTCACCGCGCCTACATGCCCCAGGCCACGAATAATGCCGCGCGACAGGGTGGTTTTGCCGGCACCCAGGTCGCCATGCAAATAAATCAAGCCAATGCCGCCGGTCACGGCGGCAATGCGCGCCCCCAGCACCAGCATCGCTTCTTCGTCGGCGGCAAACAGTTCTAACTCAGACACGCAGACTGCTCCTGCAAAAGTTCACGAATAACCTCACACAAATCACTTGCTGCCAGGCCACGACCTTGCAGCGCTAACCGTTCGCCGGCGCAGGCGTGTAGATAAACAGCCAGTTGGGCCGCTGGCAATGCCGCCAGCCCCTGGGCGAGCAGCGCTCCGATAACACCTGCCAACACATCCCCCAAGCCCGCGCCAGCCATGGCCGGATGACCGCGCTCACACAGCCAAAGCGCCCCATCACAATCGGCAATCAGGCTGCCCGCGCCTTTGAGCACACAAACCGCCCGATAACGCTGCGCCAGCGCCCGGGCAGCGCCCGGCCGATCCGCCTGCACGGCTGCACTGCTAATCCCAAGCAAACGGGCGGCCTCACCGGGGTGCGGTGTCAGCACCGCGCCGGGCGGTAATTCGACTAAGCCCTGGGCCAGAAGATTCAAGGCATCGGCGTCCCATACTTGCGCCACGTGACAGGTCGCCGCCGCCGACACCAGGCTACGCCCCCAGGCCGCCTGACCCAAGCCAGGCCCCACCACCCAAACACTGGCATTCACGCCTAATGCCAACAACTGGTTAGCTGAAGCAACACCTGCCGCCATCACCTCAGGCAAACGCGCCTGCGCCGCCGGCAGATGCTCGCTGCGGGTTGCCAGACTGACCAGCCCGGCACCGGCACGCAATGCGCTCTGCGCCGCCAGCAAACCCGCGCCGGCATACCCCCGGTCACCAGCCACCACCAACACATGCCCCAACTGCCCCTTGTGCACGTTGCGCGAACGCGCGGGCAGCTGCGGCAGGCTGGCTGGCGCCAGGCGTTGCACGGTAAAAGTTTGCGCGGAGACTAAAGCGGCATCAGCTTGTAAATCATCAAACTGCAGCTCGCCCAAATACTCCGCTGCTTGGCCGGTAAACAGGCCTAGCTTCAGACCAATCAGGCTGACCGTCAGCTCAGCGCGCACCGCAACGCCCAACGCCTGCCCCGTATCGGCGCAGAGCCCGGAAGGTATATCCACCGCCAGCACAGGCAAGCCGCTGGCATTCAGCACACCAATGACCTGGGCATATGGCTCACGCACCTCGCCCTGCAGGCCGGTACCAAGCAAAGCGTCAAGCACCACGCCTTGCAACTCGACGCCTTCGCGCCAAGGCTGCACCGACACGCCGACTGCCAGCGCCTGATCACGGGCCAACGCGGCATCGCCCTGCAACTGCGCTGCATCACCCACCGCCAACACCTGCACCCACCAGCCCGCGCGCAGCGCTAAAGCCGCCACCAAATAACCGTCGCCGGCATTATTGCCACGCCCAGCCAGCACTGTGAGTACACCGACATCCGGCCAACGGCGGCGTAAGGCCCGCCAAATGGCATGAGCGGCGCGGCTCATCAACTCAAACCCTGGCGTGCCGGCAGCGATCAGCCGCGCATCCAGCTCGCGCACTTGTGCAGCGCTGTAGAGCGCCAAAGGAAGATTGTCAGGAGAATGCGGCATGCGTGGGCTCCGATGTCTGGCAGAATTATACCCACCTCCGCCCCGGTTACCCGCGCTCATATGAACAGTAATGCCCTTGACCTTGCAGCCCTCGCCCAGTCGATCAAAGACTGGGGCCGTGAGCTGGGCTTTCAGCAAGTCGGGATTGCCGACGTGCAATTGGGCGAGCACGAAATGCACCTGCAGCGCTGGCTGGAGGCCGGCTACCAGGGCGAGATGGATTACATGGCCGCCCACGGCAGCAAACGCTCGCACCCGGACGAACTGGTGCCCGGCACCTTGCGCGTGGTCTCGTTGCGCATGGACTACCTACCTGGCGACACACAGATGGCCAAGCGTCTCGGCCAGCCCGAAAAAGCCTATGTATCGCGCTACGCCTTGGGCCGCGATTACCACAAACTGATCCGCAAGCGCTTGCAGCAACTGGCCGAGCGCATTCAACAGCAGATCGGCCCCTTCGGCTTTCGCGCTTTCGTCGACAGCGCACCGGTGCTGGAAAAGGCTATTGCCGAGCAGGCCGGGCTCGGCTGGATCGGCAAGAACACCCTGGTACTCAACCGCAAAGCTGGCAGTTACTTTTTTCTCGGCGAACTGTTCGTCGACTTACCCCTGCCCGTCGATGAGCCGCACAGCAGCGAGCACTGCGGCCGCTGCACCGCCTGCATGGACATCTGCCCCACCGCAGCTTTCGTTGGCCCTTATGTGCTGGATGCGCGGCGCTGCATCTCCTACTTGACCATCGAGCTCAAGGGCTCGATACCAGAAGAGCTACGTGCACCGATCGGCAACCGGGTGTTCGGCTGCGATGATTGCCAGATGGTCTGCCCGTGGAACCGCTTTGCCAAACCTACCGAACAAAGTGATTTTCAACCACGCCACAGCCTGGACAACGCCGAGTTGGCCGAACTGTTTTGCTGGAGTGAGGACGAGTTTCTCAGCCGCACCGAAGGCTCGCCGCTGCGACGTGCAGGCTATGAGCGCTGGCTACGCAACTTGGCAGTCGGCTTAGGTAACGCGCCCTCAAGCATTCCGGTACTGGAAGCACTCAAAGCGCGTCGCGAACACCCCTCCGCCTTAGTGCGCGAACATGTTGAATGGGCGTTGGCGCAGCACGGCCTCTAACCCGGCAACCGTTACCCAAAGAAAAGCCCGCCGAGCGGGCTTTGACAGCATCACACTTTCAGCAAGTGCTGACGGTAATGCTGCAGCTCAGCGATGGACTCACGGATATCATCCAACGCTTTATGCGTGCCCTGCTTCTGAAACGACTCTTTAACCTGCGGCGCCCACAGGCCAGCGAGAATTTTAAGGGTCGACACATCCAGATTGCGGTAGTGGAAGTAGGCATCCAGATTCTGCATGTACTTGCACAGAAAACGCCGATCCTGGCCAATGCTGTTGCCGCAGATCGGTGATTTACCCTTAGGCACCCACTGCTCAAGAAAGGCGATGGTCATCGCCTCAGCTTCGGCAGGGCCGATCGTGCTTTCGCGCACCCGCTGAGTCAGACCGCTACCACCATGGGTGCGCGTATTCCATTCATCCATACCGGCGAGCAGCTCATCACTCTGATGCACGGCAATCACCGGCCCTTCAGCAAGGATGTTCAGCTCACTGTCGGTAACGATGGTGGCCATCTCGATGATGACGTCCGTTTCGGGCTCAAGACCGGTCATTTCCAGGTCGATCCAAATCAGGTTATTGGCGTTCTGCATGCACGGCTCCTCGACTAAGGCCGACAGTTTAACAGGCCGCCGAAAAACTACAGCGCTCGGCTATGCGGTGTTGATGCCGGCCTGTAATAAATAAATCAGCCGCGCATGCGCCATAACAAGAGCCGCGATTTGCGCCAGTCGTGCAGCTCGATCTGCTGATCGGCCGGCTGCCCAGGCACCTCGAAAGTGTTGCTGATCAGCAAGCTGCCGGACGGCATCTGCGCGCAGGCCTTGACCCACAACTCAGGCATCGGCGCAGGTGAGAGGAAGCAATACACCACATCGAACGCGGACAGGTCGCTGCGCCAGAGGTTTTCATAACGGATCTGGCAATTGCTCTGGGGCAAGGCACGCAACCAGGCGATTACAAAGGACAGCGGCGCGGTTTCCACCCCAACAAACTGCGCCTGCGGGAACTGCCGGGCCAGGCTCAGCAGGGTGCCTGCAGGGCCGCAGCCCAGATCGATAAAGCGAAAGTGTTCGGGTTGCTCGCTCAGTACGCCGAGCAGATGCTGGCGGGCGCCGGCACCCGTCAGATACAACGGCACTCGCTCGCCAAAGCTGTTCCAGTTGAGCAGCAACAGCAGGACAAAGCCGCCAAGAAACACCCAGGACGGCAGCGGCGCACCACTGGCCAGCAGCAGTGCCGGGACGAACAGCAGGTTTAACCCACACCACCAGCGCGACAGTCCCAGGTAACGTGCCAGAGTGGCAGCCAGCAAGCCTTGCAGCAGACCTACGGCCAGCCAAGTCGGTCGCCAGGGCGACAGCTGAGCGACCAGATACAGCCCCAGGCCAATCAGCACAGTCGCGCCCAACTGGGCACACAAGGCCAGCAACGCCGGATAGTGGCGAACAACGCGCAGCATGCAGACTCCTGAACCGTCCGACCGATGATGCGCCGCAGTTTAGCTGCGCCAGCAGCTCAATAGGCAGCCCGTGCTAGACTCGCGACCGTTTATTGCGCAATTCAACTCTCGGAAGACCCATGGCCAAACGCCAACTTAACCGCCGGCAAAACTGGCGTATCGAAAAAATCCAGGGCGAGCGTGCCGCCCGCGCCGCCAAGCGCGAATCGCAAGCGGTACAAATTCTCGAAGGTGGCGACCTCGGCCCGGAACAGACCGGCCTGGTGATCGCCCACTTCGGCGTGCAGATCGAGGTTGAAGCACTGGATGGCGAACTGGCCGGCCAGGTATTCCGTTGCCACCTACGCGCCAACCTACCGACCATGGTCACCGGTGACCAGGTGGTGTGGCGCGCCGGCAACCAAGGCATTGGTGTGATTGTGGCGCAGTTGCCACGCAGCACCGAGCTGTGCCGCCCAGATACTCGCGGCCAACTCAAGCCGGTAGCGGCCAACGTCGACCTGATCGTGATCGTTTTCGCGCCGCTGCCCGAGCCGCATGCCAACCTGATCGACCGCTACCTGGTGGCCGCCGAACACGCAGGCATTCGCCCGCTGCTGCTGCTGAATAAGACCGATCTGCTGGATGAGCAGAACGCCGTGGCCCTCAATCGCATGCTCGGGGTTTACCGCGAGCTCGGTTATCCGCTGCTGGAAGTGTCCGCCCACGGCGGCGACGGCATGCAACAGTTGCAACAGCAACTCGACGGCCACATCAGTGTGTTCGTAGGCCAATCGGGGGTCGGCAAGTCATCACTGGTTAACAGCCTACTACCCGATATCGACACCCGTGTTGGCCCGCTTTCGGAGCAGTCCGGGCTGGGGACTCACACCACCACCACTGCACGCCTGTTCCACTTTCCCGGCGGCGGCGAACTGATTGATTCTCCTGGGATTCGTGAGTTCGGCCTGGTGCATGTCAGTCGCGATGACGTCGAGGCCGGTTTTATCGAGTTCGGTGAGCTGATCGGTCAATGCCGCTTCCGCGACTGCAAACATGATCGCGAACCCGGCTGCGCCCTGCTCAAAGCCCTGGAAGATGGTCGTCTGCACCCGCAGCGCATGGCCAGTTACCGACAAATTCTGGCCAGCCTGCCGGAAAACGAGTACTGAAAAAATCGCCGGGTGCGATTTTTAACGTCGCGCTGCGACGGCCCGCAGGAATGGCAGGCCATCAACAAAAAAGGCCGCGACATGTCGCGGCCTTTCATTTACAGCTAACGCTTATTCCGCGGGCTGATCGAACTGCAACACGCCGTCCTCAAAAATATTCAGCCGCTCACGTAATTGCCCGCCGGGCAGCGGGTCACCTGGGGCAACGGGCGGCTCGATGACGGGGGCAGCCGTTGGATCACCTACAGGTGTATCAGTGGGCGGATCAGCAGAGTCACTTTGCGCCCCTTCAATGGCACGCTGGGCTTTCTTGGTGAGCACCACAATATCGATACGCCGGTTGACCGGATTGAGCGGCTTATCCCGATCAAACAACGCCGACGACGCATAGCCCACCACCCGCGCCACTTGGTCGTCATCATAACCGCCGGCAATCAGCACGCGCCGCGCCGCATTAGCGCGATCGGAGGACAGCTCCCAGTTGCCATACCCTCCACGCCCGACAAAGGGCGCAGCATCGGTATGGCCGCTGACGCTGATCTTGTTGGGCACCGCCGCAATAGTGTCGGTCATGGCCAGCAGGATATCTTCGAAATAGGACTGCAGACGCGCACTGCCCGAGGCAAACATCGGCCTATTCTCGGCGTCCATAATCTGGATGCGCAGGCCATCCTGGGTGATTTCGAAGAGAATCTGGTCTTTAAAATTCTGCAGCTGAGGGTTTTCCTCAACCTTGTTCTGCAATTCCTGCAGCAGCAACTCCAGGCGCTCGCGCTCGACTTCTTCGGCTACCGACTCGGCTTGTTCCTTATTGAGGTCAGCCTGGTCATCTTCAGCAGGGGTTTTCTCCTCCTGCGGGACATCATTGAGCGTTCTGTCCGGCGATGGCGTGGGCGTTCCACCCAGATCAATCACATAAGGACTGGCACTCTCGGAGAACCCTACCGGGTCCTGAAAGTAACCCGAAATCAGCTTTTTCTGCTCAGGCGTGGCCGACGACATCAGCCACATCACCATAAAGAACGCCATCATCGCGGTGGCAAAGTCAGCAAAGGCGATTTTCCAGGCGCCACCGTGGTGGCCACCGGCAATCTTCTTGACCCGCTTGACGATAATCGGCTGGTTATTCTCCATGGCTCGCGTTAGCCCCCACGCATGGCCTGCTCAAGCTCGGCAAAGCTTGGGCGGTGCGCTGGATAGAGCACTTTGCGCGAGAATTCCACGGCAAGCGAAGGCGGCATACCGGAGGCCGACGCAACCAGCCCGGCCTTGATTGCCTCATAGACATTCAGCTCTTCCTTGGCATCGTGCTCCAGCGCACCAGCCAACGGCCCGAAGAAGCCATAGGACGCCAGAATCCCGAGGAACGTACCTACCAGAGCGGTGCCGACCTTCTCACCAATCTCTGCGTTATCAGCCTCGGCGAGGATCGACATGGTGATCACGATGCCCAGCACGGCCGCCACAATACCCATGGCCGGCATGCCATCGGCAATCTTCGCCACGGCATGCGCGGGGTGCTCAAGCTCCTCCTTAAGGCTGGTGATCTCCATATCAAACAAGCCCTCAAGCTCGTGCGGAGCCATGTTGCCGGACGACATGATGCGTAAATAATCGCAGATGAAGGCGATCATCCGCTGATCCTTGAGGATGCCAGGGTACTTACTGAATATTGGACTGGCGGCAGGGTCTTCAACATCGGCTTCGATGGCCATCATGCCTTCGCGGCGACTCTTGTTGAGAATCTCATAAAGCAGCTTCAGCACATCCAGGTAGTAATGGTGGGTGAAGCGCGAGCTGAACATGCTCAGCGACTTCTTGAACACCTGCATGAACATGCTGCCTGGGTTGGCCTGCAGAAATGCCCCCAACGCGGCGCCGCCAATGATCATCACTTCGAAGGGGTGGACCAACGCCATAAACTTACCGCCGGAGAGGATAAACCCTCCTAAAACGCTGGCGAATACAACAATGATGCCGATGATTTTTGCCATAGAAAGAGACTTGCCAGAGAGGGTAGAAAGGGGCTTTGCAAAACAACCCTTCTATTTATCGGAAGTTTTGCGCGAGACTATAGCCAGTTAAGG
>Ga0070747_1000869_pt1 | contig 14908 bp, 10 predicted proteins | sample VirMetDEL_Mar_31_FD_77321 | JGI IMG/M metagenome (GOLD analysis project Ga0070747, IMG submission 77321) | Aqueous microbial communities from the Delaware River and Bay under freshwater to marine salinity gradient to study organic matter... | ecosystem: Environmental > Aquatic > Marine > Coastal...
ATCGCCGCTTCGCCCGGTTCCAGATACACCTGCACGCCGAAACGTTCGGAGAAGGCCTTGAGCCGCGCACAGAACTGATCCAGCGGATAGTCGTCGCCGGTGAAGTGTATGCCGCCACCGAGGCTGACCCACTCAACCTGCTGCAGCAGATGGCCGAAACGCTCTTCGATGGTACTGAGCATCTGATCGAACAGCTCAAAGCTGCCGTTCTCACAGTTGTTGTGGAACATAAAGCCGGAGACTTTATCCATCACCGTGGCGATCTTTTCCGGGTCCCACTCGCCGAGACGGCTGAATGGTCGCGCCGGATCGGCCAGCAGATAATCCGAGCTGCTCACCTGCGGGTTAACGCGCAGGCCACGCACCTTGCCGGCAGAGGCTTCGGCAAAACGCTCAAGCTGGCCGATGGAGTTGAAGATGATCTTGTCGCAGTTAGCCAGCATCTCAGGGATTTCATCGTCAGCCCACGCCACGCTGTACGCATGGGTTTCACCGGCGAACTTCTGCTTGCCCAGCTTCAACTCGTACAGCGAGCTGGAGGTGGTGCCGTCCATGTACTGCTGCATCAGGTCAAACACCGACCAGGTGGCGAAGCACTTGAGCGCCAGCAATGCCTTGGCCCCGGAGTGTTCGCGCACGTAGGCGATCTTTTCCAGGTTACCCAGCAGCTTTTGCTTGTCGATGAGGTAGTACGGCGTCTTGATCATCTGTATGCCTATACAAGGTCGGCCGGCAAGAAATCAGCTGCGCTGACCCCTCCCCAAAAAGTGGAGGCGAATTGTGCCGATAACAGCGGCATATCGAAAGAGCAACGGGGATATTTCGTCGACTGCACGACCGTTGGTGGCGCACAGCAGCAAACCAGCAGCCAATCAATATGACCGCCGGGAGAATGCAGGACGGGGGTTACAGCGCCATGACGGTTAGTTGATTGGCGTCGCGGTGAGATTGGCGCGGATGTCGGCGTTTTGCAGTTTGATCCCGTACATCGAGGTCACCGCACCGCCGGTGGGGTGTACGTGTTGAATCCGGTCGATATTCACCTCCTTGAAATGCACCCGACCATTGACCGCAAAACCCAGCGGGTCGGGAGTCACTGGCGTGCAACCCGAACCGGTTTTATTGCACACCTTGGTCGGTGCCACGTCGAGATTAAGGTCGACATTAAACCCGTAGGTGTTGGCATTGGGATTATTCGGGGTGCCGTCGGAGGTGTGGAAGTTGTCCACCACCAACTGGCTACCTGTGCCATTCACCCCGTTGACCCGCCCGGTTTCAATGATGATCTGGTTGCGCTTCTCGTTCGTCGATACCGCATTGGCCGGATTGCCCGAACCGTCACGCACGAACACGTTCTTCAACTTGACCGACAGCCCTTCATTGCCACGGTCTTCCCAGCGCCCGCCGCTGGCGCTGCACGTCGCGGAAGAGCTGCCGCTGCCGCCGACACAAAGCGCGCCAGCCCCACCCGAGCTAATCGCCAGGGTTGAACCTTGCTCATAACGTTTGAGCACCAAGCGGCCGATGCTGCGGCCGGTCAGCCGATCGCCCCAACGCACGTTGCCTACATCCAGCTTCGACCAATAGGTGCCTTTGCGCAGCTCGACACCGTTGTTGCTGATATCCAACGAGCCCTCGCGATAGTGCATCTCATAACTGCTGCCGGACAGCCACAGGCCGCGGCCATTTTCATCCACGGTGACCGCCGCATTGGCCTCAGTAATATAGAAGTCGGCGTTGTAACGCAGGCCATCGCCCACGGCACCACCGGCCTTGAGGGTAATTTGACCATTGAGGGTAAAGTCATAGGCGGGGAAGATTTCCATCAGCACCAGCAACTCGGTGCCGCCCTGCAGCGGTGCATTGGCGTCACCGACACGCAAGCCATCAAAGCTGTAACTGCCCACCACATTCTTCAGACCCAGGCGCATGCCATCGAAGTGGCCGTTGTAACCGCCACTGCCCATGTCGCTGTTGCTGCCGGCATAGCAACTGGTGCTAACGCCCGCCGCGCAGCTCTTGGTCAGATCGAAGGTGAACTGGCCAGTGCCGTGGGTACGCAGCCCACTGAACCACATGCTGTTGCCGTTATCGGTGAGCGCCAGCGAGCTGTTGACCATATTCCAACTGAGATCGGCGCTGATGCCCTTCTGCCCCGAGTTGGGGTCACCGCCCGGCCGCAGTTTCAACCAGTTCTGCCGCGCGCCCTGATCGAGGAAGTTCAGCTCCAGCGCCAGGCCGCCGAGTTTTTGATTGCTCGGGTTGCCCATGATCAGGCCGCCAAGGGTGGCGTTGAATTTGAGATCCTGAAAGGCAATTTTGGCGTAGCTGCCAGCGCCGTCCTGCTCTAAATCGAGGGTTAGGCCGGCGTTGCTGATTAGGCTGCCGGCGAAGTTCTCGGCGCGCAGCACGCCTTCGTCCTGATACTGGAACAGGCTGTTAGCGATGGTGATATTGGGCTTGATCCGCAACCCCTCGCCGCTGGCCCCGCCGCCGGCAATACTGATGCTGCCACCCAGGCGCAGGTCCATGTTTAGCTTGCCAAAGCTGCGCTGGGCATCAACGTCACGCAGGTCCGGGCTACCCGGGGTAACCGCCACACCCAGTGTCGGGTCGCCATGGGCCAGATCGAGGCCGATACCGGCAATCGAGCCCACAAAGCGCGAAGTGCCCAGGTCCAGTTTGATTTCTTGGCCGTTGCCGCCGCTGACGATATCCAGGTAAGCGTTGTTCAGGTAGGTATCGAACGACAGGCCTTTGACGATCAGATCAAAGCCATTGTCGCGGTAATAGAAAGTCGCCGCGCTCAGCGACAGCTGGCTGTCATCCACACTGAAACCGCTAACGCCACTGGCCCCGCCGCCACTCAGTTTGAGTGTGGCGCCCAGGGTGAAAAAGGCGCGAAAGGAACCGAAGCTTTTGCTGCTACCGGCCAGTTCGATGTTATCGATGCTCAGCACCTGGGCACTGCCGCTGTGCTGCACCTGCAATTGATCGCCGACCACATCCAGCGTGGTGGTCGAGCTGCTGCCAGCCGTTTGCGCTTTACCACTGACGCCCTTGAGGCTGAGGGTCTGACCATCCTGAATGTAATTAACACTGCCGGCCGACCAGCCGCCGCCAGTGGTTTGCAGACTAATACCATCGCGTCCGCTGACGGCGGACAACGCCTGATCATCCAGCGCTTGCATGGCCTGCGCCAGGGGAGTCACTAAGGGGCAGAAGAGCGCGAGCAATAACAGCGAATAACGGGGCATGGCTCAACACTCCTCAATTCTGTGGGAAGACCAGCACGTTGCCCTGCATGCGGATGGTGCCGTCGATCTTCGCCGAGAAGATATTGGTCTGCTGGTACGACGGATTACCGCCATTGGCCACACTCAGCGATTTGTTCTGCCAGCCGCCCTGATTGGCGACGCCAAAGGCGAAACTGCCGTCCTTGAACTTCACCTCGTTGGGCAAACCGAACTCCAGCACATCCTGATTGAATGCCGCACCATCCCCGCCAAAACCGCTGTTGATGGTGCGGGTGCGCAGCGTCAGCCCTTCAAAACTGAACACACCCTTGAGGTTGTCCAGTACATACCAGCCACCATCGGCCTCAGAGCGAATCGCTACGCGCATACCGCAATTTTCCGGCGTAGTGGCTCCCGCATTGGCGCAGCTGCGCTGGGTGGCCGTCCAGGTACTGGGGTTGTTGCTGGCCGGTTTGCTCCAGAGCACACCGCCGTCCTTGTTGATGCTGAACTCACCCGACAGGTAAACCCCGCCTTGGCCACTCATGCCGCTCAAGGTGTCATCATCCAGCGCCTGCAGCTCGGCATAGGCCGGCAAGGCAAACAGCGCACCGAGGGCTAACCAAGTTTTAGAGATCACGGCTGGTCACCTTCAGGTAGTTGATGCTGAGCCCCTGGATGGCGTTGTAGCCAAAGTTGTAGCCCCCCGTAGAAAAGCTCCCGGTTCCGGCTTTGAGGTTATCAATCACGATATTGGTGCGTGGAGCGTTGGCATAGAAATCACTGGCAATCGCATTACGCTCAGCCAACGGCCGCGCACTGCCATTGGCGGCGCGGGTCACAGGATTGGGCAGCTCCAGCACAAACTGGCCGTTACTGCTGACATCAAACAACAACGGCTGGCTCTTGCCATAACCCAGAGAAATATTGGCGTAGGCATTGCTCAGCGTCAGGGTGCGAGCGGTCTGTTCCTGCGCGGTGGTGCAATTGGCCGTACCGGCAGCGCAGGACATCAGCTGCAGGCTCTTGGCGAAAATATTTACCCGTGCTTCGCCCACCAACTGCCCCCGTGGATCGTCTCCCCACAACCGCAGGTAGCTGCCATCCATGACCAGTTCACTGAAGTCGAGATTGATGATGTCGGTGCGCCCGGCGGCGACCTGAAAATCGAAACGAATACCCAGGTCGACTCGCTCGGAAGCACGGCTGGAACAGTTGCTCCCGGCAGCCGCATAACCGCTGATACAGGCTTGCCCACCCGCGCCGGTTAATCGCTCGGGGAACTTGAATTCCAACACGCTGATATTGCTCGGTGTGGTCTGCACCCATTGGCCGTCATCGCGCAGCGTGCGCAGGCTCTCGCCTTTGGCCAGGGTGATCTCAAACGGATGATCCAGCCGACCAATGTTCACCGGGTTCAGGTTCGCGCCTTTATTGCTACCGGTTGCCCCGAGGTAGAACTCCTTCACCGCAATCGGCACGTTCTGCCCCGACGCATTATTAATGTCATTGATGGTGATCACCGCACCGGAGGCATCCATCAAGATCCCGTCCAGCACAAAACCAAATCCGGCACCTTGAACAGCGGACAGCTCCTGATCATCCAAGGCTTGCAGCTCTGCCTGGGCCGCAGCCGACAACAGCATCGCGCCTACCACACTCAGCCTGCGCATGATTAGCACCCCGCCGTAGCAGTGCCCAGACACGTGTCCTGGCGAGGAATACCGTTGAAGGCCTGGTCAAAATCGATATTGATCGGGGCCACCATGTTGCCGTTGGCATCACGGTATTTGGGCAGATTCATAAAGGCCCCTTTCAATGTATTGATCAGCGAATTGTTGTCCATGTCACGCCAGGCAACGTCCTGAGTCTGCATGGAGATAAAGAAGCCCTTGGCGGCCCCTTCAATTGCGGCGGTTGCCGCCGAGTCACTCACTGCCATGTTACCCACGGGCAGCGACTGAAATTGCGATAACGAGAAACAGGTTTGGATACCAAGCAAAGCGCAGCCGTTAGATTTGATAATGGCCAGCGCGGCATCGGAGATCCCCGGCAAGCAGCCGCTGGTGCAATTTAGACCATCACCATTCTTAATCCCCGACATACCGGCACGAATGGGATCTGCGGCGCCATCGGGCGCCACTAGCTGGGCATCGGCCTCTAGTACACTGGTGCGATAAATCCCCCCTAGGAATAACGCCAACCTCTGCCCAGCGTTAGCACTGTTATAAATCGCATCCGCAGTCCCTTTGATATGAACTGGAATGTTGCCGGTCAGGCTTTGAATATCCCCCGACAAAATACCCTTGGCCTCACCGAAGCCAATCCGCACACCCACCACCTTGTTGCCGGAATAAGCCAGTTCGAGAAAGGGATTGGCAATCTTGAACGGGTTGATGGTGTCGTCGGCATTGACCGTGCCCAATGCAAAATTATTAATCAACAGATCTGAAGAGCCCGCGATCTCACCCGGCCGAGTAACTGCGTCGTTGTATTGGCCCAGCTGCAGCTTCTTCATATTCAGCTGAGTCTCGACGTTCATGCCAAAATTGATCCGGGTGTAATCAATGCCCGCATTGCTATCCGTCGCCAGGTTAATAAACGCCTGTCCGGTCACCTCCGACAATTCATCGTCTGCCAACTCGACCATGCCGGCCTGAGCAGTCGCGCTGATTAATCCAGCACAGATCAACGCGAGCGCAGTGTTGGCAAAACCAAGGGTCGGACGCATGGCTGATTCCCTGTCGTTCTTATTTGAATGGCAGAGCCCTACGGACTCCACGCCTTGATTAGCACTATAAAAAACCGGCCGCCCGAACGTGCCGACCCATAGTCGAGAAAAACTCAAAACCGCGCCCCAGCACGAGCCAGGCGGCCACCACGCTGTTACCCATCACCACAACCTCGGTTACACGCGCCCAGGCATCTCAGTAGACGATGACTGACACTCAAGCCTTGACCGTGGCTTGCAGTACAATCGGCGTTTTTTGCGAAAAGCTCGCGGAGCGGATGCCCCGATGATTGACCCCAAGCGCGTACTGCGCGCCCTTGCTGAACACTGGACGTTGCTTGAGCCGCTGTGTGAGCGCTTCGATGCCGGCACCTTGAGCCTGGTGGAGCTGCGCAACCAGCTCGCCGCGCAGTTGCCCGAAGGCACACCAACCGATGTGACGGCCCTGCTCGACCAGTGGATTCGCCTGGATATCCTGGTGCCGGTAGCCAAGAGCCCTAATCGCTTTGAGCTGAATGCGCAGATTCACGACTTCCTCGCCTACCTGCGCCGCGAGCATCGCCTGGGCCTGTGCCTGGAGATCGAAGCCTACTTGCGTCACCTCGAACGCCTGGCTGGCTATATCAAGGATGCGTTTGAGGTGCGCGACGCCAACGACCTGGCCCGCCAACTGCGCCTGCTGGATATGCGTGTACGCGATGTATTGAAGAAGCTGGCCAACGATGAGCAGGCGCTGGTTGCCGTGGCTGACCGGGCCAAAACCAGCGACCGACAGATCCCCCTGCGTCAGCGTTACGCTGAAGTACTGGCGACCTGGGATGAGTACGTCGAGCCGATGATCCAGCTGGTCGCCGCCGACGGCGCCTTCGAACAAGGCGTGTACCGCGTCGAACACGTATTGCTGCGCTTGCTTAGCGAGCAGCAACGCCTCGGCCAACTGGTTGACGATGACCTGCTGTTGCGCACCCACGCGCGCATCCTGGAAATGCAGACCACCGCCCAGCTGACCCTGCGCCGTGCTCGCGAGCTGCTGTTACCCCTACGCGAAGAGGCGCGCCGGCATAACGCCGTAACCCGTGGCGCAGCCCTGGCCCTGGCGGCAATCCGCAAAAAAGGCCTGGACGCCGTGCCGCAGGCCTCCTTGCCGCTGTTCAGCCGCCCGCAAAGCACCTTTCTCGGCACCGCCTCGCAGGTCGAGGCTTATGTTTATGCCCTGGCCCGCTTCGAGCCTAAGCCCGCGCAGTTCCCCAAAGCTCACACCACACGCAAGGGCGAAGCCCCGCGCGCACCACGCACCGCGCGCGAAATGCTCGAGCGTTGTGAACAAGCGCTGCCGCTGCCGGATCTGATGGTCTGGCTGCTGGAGCAGGAGCCCGAAGGCGCCACCGATGAATTGCTCTACTGGTTTTCACGCCTCTCGCGCGACGCCCGCTTCCAGCGCGAACGCCTGGAGCGCCGCGACTATCTGACTGCCGAGCATCAGCTCAGCCTAAGTTCCTTTGCCTTGCTGAGCAGCCCCCATGCTTGAATCTTGCGTAGGGTGGACAACGCGCAGCTTCTCCACCACCTCCGACTGCCCGGTGGAAAACACGGTTTTCCACCCTACGACTGCCTGCGAGCATTGCGTATGAATATCGACCTGAAAGAACTGACCCAACTTGCTCCGATCTTCCGTGAGCTGTTCAAGGGTTACCACGTCAGCCGCCGCGACCCGGAGCTGTATGCTCAGCTGTCCAACCTGCAGGACCAGTATCGCGCGCTGTTCAAGGCCCTGGGCTATGAGCTGACCTGCGACAGCCGCGGCTTCTACTACTTCGTCCCTGAGCAAATGGGCGCGCAGGTCAACAAGACCGCCCAGCGCCTGGCACTGTTCACCTTTATTCTGGTGGAGCATCTGGCCGACCAAGGCCGCGACCCGCTGGCCGTACTCGATGGCGGCAGCCTCGGCCGTGACGAGCTGCCGGCGCTGCTGGAAAAATACCGCGATCTGTTCCTTCAAGCCGAAGTCACCAGCGTTGAGGAGTTGGAAGAGAAAGTCATGCGCCGCCTCAGCCAACTGGGCTTTGCCAGCGAGGACAACGGCATCTACCGCTTCCTCGCCCCCATGCACCGCTTCCTCGATGTGTGCCTGTCGGTGCAACAGGATCGCGACCTCGCTGCGACCCTGCACAGCAGCCTGCCGCTACCGACCCCAGTGCTACTGGACGATGAACAAGAAGACGAAATCATCAGCCTCGCCGAAGCTGACATGGACGAATCCGAAGAAGATGCCCTGGCCCGCGCCATGGCTGAAGAACGCGATGCTCAGGAGACCCTTGCATGAGCCAGGAACGCTACGGCATTCGCCGCTTCGCCCTACTGAACACCGCCGGCTACAGCCTTGGCCTGTTCCCCCTGGAAAATCCGCTGTCGGTGTATGGCGCCAACAACCTCGGTAAATCCGCCTCGATCAACGCCCTGCAGTTCCCGATTCTGGCGCGCATGTCCGATATGAGCTTCGGCAAGTACAGCTTGGAGCAGTCGCGCAAGTTCTACTTCGCCAGCGACACCAGCTACATCCTGGTCGAAGTGGTCCTACCTCACGGCCCGCATGTAATCGGCGTGGCCGGACGCGGCCCAGGTGGCGGCTTTGGCCACCAGTTCTTTGCCTACCAGGGCACCCTGGACCTGCAGCACTACCAGAAAAACGGCACCTGCCTGCGTCAGCGCGAACTGTTCAACAACCTGGAGCGCGAAGGCATCAAAGCCTACGAGCTCAAGCCGGAAGAGTTGCGCCGCCTACTGGTCGGCGGGCATACCTCCGTGCCGCTGGACCTGACCCTGATTCCGCTGCGCTCCACCAGCGAGCAGAGCCTGAAGACCTTCCGCGCCCTGTTTATTAACCTGCTGCACATGCGCGAGATCACTGCGGCCAAACTCAAGCAGCTGTTCCTTGATGCTTTTGAACACAGCCTGCGCTCGGGTAGCGTCGACTATATCGCCGCCACCGAAGAAGCCTTCCGCGACGTACGGCGCATGGAGCAGGATTACCAAGCACTGGTCACCGCTGGCCCACAAATCGAAGCCCTGGCGGCCGGCGTGGCCCAACGCGAACTGTTGCGCGGCAAACTGCACCGCATCTCGCCGCTACTCGACTCCTTGCTCGGCACCTGGCAAGACTATGCTGGCGCGCGCCGCGAAGAGCTGGTGATCCAGGCCGAGCATTACCAAGGCGAACAAGACGGCCTGCAGCATGAGCAGCGCGGCGGCACGGCCGAGCTGATGCGTATGGAGCGCCAGATCAGCGAAATTCAACGCTGGCTCGGCGAGCTTTCGGTCTTAAAGAATCGCTTTGCCCTGGTTGAGGACGCACGCGTACTCGAAGCACAACTGCTCGCCGCCAAAGACGCCCACGACGAACTGGCCGGTGCTCTGGCACAGTCGCGGCAATTCTCCTCCGAAGATTTAGATGAGCGCCTGCGCGACCTGGAAAAACGCCTGAAATCGGTGAAGCAGCAGCTCGAACACGCCGACAACAACAGCTACTCACGCCTGCGCGAAGAATTCTCCCAGGCCGACGTCGATCGTCTGATGCGCCTGTTCAACGGCCAGCTGTTCAGCCTACCGCTGGGTGAAAAAGGCATTCAGGTTGCTGAGGGCGATGCTTGGGTGAAATCCCTGGAAGCCATTCTCGATGGTTTCAAAGGCGAGCATTTTGAGGTGCCGGGCCTGTCCATCGACCTCTCGCATATCGAACCACCCGCCTTGCAAGCGCTGGCCGACCGCGCGGCCCTGCGTGATCAAAAAGACCGCCTCGACCGCGAATACAAACAACTGAAAACCCAGCAGGCCGTTGCCTCGGACCGCGCGGCGAGTAAGGCCCAAGCCGAGCAGCTGTATCAGGCCGTACTGGATGCACAGAAGGCCCTGGAAGACTTCCGCCGCAGCCAGACCCTGGCTGTCGAAGAAAACGGCAAACTGGAACAGCTGGCCCAGCTGGAAGCGGCCCAGGACGAACTCAAGCGCACCTCGGATGCTTTTACCGAGCGCGTGCAGCAACTCTCCGCCAAGCTGCAACTGGTTGGTCGTCAGCTCGCCGACCTGGAAGCCAAGGAGCGCACGCTGGAAGACGCCTTGCGCCGTCGCCAGTTACTGCCGGCGGACCTGCCCTTCGGCACACCGTTCACTGACCCCATTGATGACAGCCTGGATAACCTGCTGCCGCTGCTCAACGACTACCAAGACGCCTGGCAAGGCCTGCAACGCATCGACGGGCAGATCGAGGCGCTCTATGCGCAAGTGCGCCTGAAGGGCGTGGCCAAGTTCGACAGTGAAGATGATGTTGAGCGTCGCTTGCACTTGCTGGTCAACGCCTACGCCCACCGCCAGGACGAAGCCCTCACCCTGGCCAAAGCGCGCCGCGCCGCCGTTACCGACATCGCCCGTACCCTGCGCAATATCCGCAGTGACTACGACAACCTCGAACACCAGCTGGCGCTGTTCAACCGCGAAATCAACAAGCGCCAGGTCTCCAACCTGGAAAGCTTCCGCATCGTCCTGGCGCCGAACAAAGACGCGCTCAAGCACATCGACCAGATCATCCACAGCGCAGGCCAATACGAACAGGGCGAAACCCTCTCGGTGTTCGACCTGCAACAGAGCAGCGATCAAGACAGCAAGAACGAAGAGGCCAAGGACTACCTGTCGCGCCTGGTGGCGGCCAACCATAACCAGTTGGGGTTGAAGGATTTGTTCGAGTTGGCCTTTGAGATCACCAAGGTGCATGGCCAACCGGTGATCCACACCGACATCGATGGCGCAGCTTCCAACGGCACCACCATGACCATCAAGGCGCTGACCAACATGTACCTGTTGCTGCACCTGATGGACCGCGACCAGGCCGGTAAGGTGCGCTTGCCGTACTACCTGGACGAGGCGGCGGACATCGATGAGAAAAACCAGCAGGCGCTGATCGAAACCAGCCTGCAACTAGGCTTCGTGCCGATCCTAGCCTCGGTTAAACCGCAGGTCTCGGCCCACGTGGCCATCGACCTGGAAGGCGGCAGCGGGCCGAACGGCATCTATATCGACGAGGCGGATTGGAAATATATCCAACGTCGCGACAACGCCAAAGCCAGCAGCACAGCACTTGTGGCCGACAGCGAACCGGCGTGATACCCCCCATAACTAACGAGGGCCGCTAATGCGGCCCTCGTTAGTTATGGCTTACTTGGCCAAAGGTATTTTCGGCGCCCAGCGCAACCACTCATCCTTGACCTCGTCATACAAGGCAAAGGTATGCCCTGGCTGCGCGGGCCCACCCATCTGCGGATTGTCCGGTGAAGCGAAGGCGATGCCACCTTCCAGCAGAGCCTCCAACGACTCAGTGCGTACTTTCACCCCGCTGAACAAGCCCGCATCTACGCCAATCCCGCTGGCATTCCAGAAACGGCTACCGCTGCGCACCAACGGCGCATAGCGCGGCTCAATCAGAATATTGATCAGCACCCGATCAGACGTCGGCCCCAGCTCAAAATGGGTGACTTTACCGACCGGCACTTCACGGTAACTGACCACCACTCCCGGCTTGATCGAACCGCGTCGCGCAGCACTGAGCACCAAACGCAAACCTTGTTCGCGGGCATTTTGCGTAGGGGCCGATTCGGCCGCGACAAAATTAGTTTGCACGGCGCCGGGCTTACTCGCCAGGCGCACCTCCAAGTACTGACCACTGACCAAGGTTTCCAGATTGGCCGCACGGGTCAGGCTGACCTCTGGCTTGACCACCCAAAACTGCGTGCCGGCTCGGGCAATCTGCTGAGTTGCCTGAGTGACCCGTACATGCAGAATCACGGCCTGGAGGTCGTCAGTCAGCTCGATATTTTCGACCTTGCCAACATCCAGGCCCTTGTAGCGAATCGCCGTTCCTGGACTTAAACCATCACCACTGGGCACGCGTATAGTCAGCTCCACACCTTTTTGCAGGGCCACTTCCTGGTTGTCGTGGAGGGTAAAGCGCTCGACCCGCTTGTTTCCTTTGGGCGCATTAGGGTTGGGCGTTTCAAAGGCGATACCGCCGGCTAACAGGGTCTGCAATGACTCACTTTTCACCTCGATACCCGACAAGCCTCCCTTGAGGGTAATACCGCTGGCATTCCAGAAGCGTGTACTGCTGTTCACCAGGTGAGCGTGCTCAGGGTCGATATGCACCCCAAAAGCCACCTGTTTGTCATCGCGCGATAACTGGAAGCTTTGCACTGAACCAACCTTGACCTGTTTGAACAGTATCGGGCTGCCCACTTCCAGAGAGCCGCGCGTGTCGCTGAACAACACCAGGTGCAAACCCGGCGCGGCAAGATCAAGTGGCGGGGCTTTGGCTTTAGCCACAAAATCACGCTGCGCCGCGTTACCCGCCTCGCCCGGTCGAATCGCGATGTAGTTGCCTTTAACCAGCGCCTCAAGACCGGTTATACCGGCCAGTGAGATCGAAGGTTTAACCACCCAAAAATCCGTGCCTTCAACCAGATAATCTTCGGTACGCGGATCCAGCATCAGCTCCACGCGCGCACCGTTGAGGTCCTGATCAATCTTGAAGGTCTTCAAATGACCGACCTGAATACCCTTGTACATCACCGGCGTGCGGCCCGGTTCCAATCCATCAAACTCATGCAGCTTAAGCGACACGCGAATGCCAGCCTGGGCGCTGTCAAAATCTTCATACAGGCGAAAGGGCAGACTGGGGTTAGTCGGCGGGCTGTCAGTACGATGCTCTGGGGTGGCAAATGCGATCCCACCCGCGACGATGCTGGCTAATGACTCGGTGCGCACCTTAACACCCGAGAGCCCAGCATCGATGGAGACACCACTGGCGTTCCAAAAACGTGTGTGTTTACGTACTAAAGAGGCGAACTCAGGCTGAATGAACACCTTGACCTCAATCAGATTCTGCTCCTCCATCAGGGCATAACTCTTTACCCGCCCAACCTGAATTTGCTTATAGAACACCGGGCTGTCGCGGTTGAGCGAACCCAAGCGCTCAGCCTTAAGGGTTAGATGCAAACCCGGCACGGTATCAGCCAGTGGTGGCGGCTCACTCAGAGCGGTGAATTTATCTGTAGGTTCGCCGTCGCCGGGACTGGCAGTGATGTAATTACCTGAAACCAGGGTTTCCAACCCTGTGATGCCCGCCAACGAAACGCTCGGTTTAACCAACCAGAAGCGTGTATTGGTGCGAAGGTGCTGCTCAACTCGCTTGTCCATTTCCAGGGTGGCGCGCACTCCGCGTCGCTCACCACTGTCGTCCAATTCCAAAGCCGTTACCTTGCCGATGGGCATGCCTTTGAAAATCACCTCTGTTTTCCCCGGCTGAATACCGTCGCCATTCTCGAACATCACCTGGATCTCGATACCGGCTTCGTTGTAGGCACGCCAACCGAGCCAGCCGCCAATCAGCAGCGCAATCAGCGGCAACACCCAAATGGCCGACCAGTTTGAAGCAGGGCGGGCCTTGGCCAACGGCAAATCATTCATGGTGGTCATCCGAGTCCGTGTTGTCCCATATCAAGCGCGGGTCAAAGGTTAAAGCCGCCAACATGGTCAGCACCACTACGCTAGCAAATGCCATAGCACCATAACCGGGCACAATACTGGCCAAACTGCCAAAGTTGACCACTGCGACCAGTATCGCAATGACGAAAATATCCAGCATCGACCAGCGCCCTATCCATTCGATAAAGCGGTACATCAGCACTCGCTGGCGGGCTGACATCGGCTGATGGCGTTGCACCGAATACAGCAGCAAGGTAATACCGACCAACTTGAAAGTCGGCACCAGAATACTGGCGATAAAGACTACCGCGGCTATAGGCAGCATGCCGTAATTCACTAATTCAATAACACCCGACATGATGGTGTCAGACTGGCCCTTGCCCAACGAGTTGACGGTCATGATCGGCAGCACGTTGGCTGGGATATACAGCACTGCGGCTGTTAGCAGCAGTGCCCAGGTACGGGCCAGGCTGTTGGGTTGGCGCGCATGCAATTGTCCACCGCAACGTGTACAGAACTGCTTAGCGCTCTCAGCCTGAATGGGGTTGAGCTGGTGGCATTCATGACAAATCATCAGCCCCGCATCAATCGCCCTCATATTCATCCTCTCCTGACAAAGCTTCCCATATCTGATGCGGCGACATAGTCACCTCCAGCCAGACCTGAACCAACAACAATGCAATAAAACACAATAGCCCCAGACCAATGCTCAACTCGGCTAAATCAACCAGCTTCACGATGGCCACCAGAATGCCCATCAGGTAAACCTCAAGCATGCCCCACTCACGCATATGGTGATAAATGCGGTAAAGCAACAAACCATAACTGCGACCAATATCCAGGCGAATACTCAACAACACGGCAAATTGAATAAGCAGCTTGAGTAAAGGCACCGCCATGCTGCACAGAAACACCACCACAGCCACACTTTGCATACCGCTGTTATAAAGCCCGATTACGCCCGTCCAGACTGTATCCTTAGTCGCTTGCCCTAGCAGGTTGAGGTGCATGATCGGCAAAAAATTGGCGGGTATGTACAGCAATAACGCTGCGATTACCAAGGCCATACTGCGGCGTATAACCTGTGTTCGATGCGTGTACAGCTCATAGCCACAGCGCGGGCACTCAACCCGCTGCCCAGCTGAAGCTGATGGCTTACGCAGCAATAGATCGCACTCGTGGCAAGCTATCAATTGCTTAAGCTTTAGCCCGGAAAATGTCTTGGGAAGTGCCGCATCGCCCATGTAAAAAACTCTAATGAAAGCGCACCGAGGCATCATAGCCATGACCCGGCCCGCTGCCTATCAAAGGCTCGCCCGTGGGTGGTTTGTTTTTCGTCGCGCAAAGTAAAACCCCCGACCGTTTTCACGATCGGGGGTTTTGGTGTAGGTGCTTGACGATGACCTACTCTCAC
>Ga0070747_1000870_pt1 | contig 14907 bp, 10 predicted proteins | sample VirMetDEL_Mar_31_FD_77321 | JGI IMG/M metagenome (GOLD analysis project Ga0070747, IMG submission 77321) | Aqueous microbial communities from the Delaware River and Bay under freshwater to marine salinity gradient to study organic matter... | ecosystem: Environmental > Aquatic > Marine > Coastal...
CGCAACCTTGTTGTGTTTTAAAAGAATGGCCTAAAGGATCAATTAAACGAAAATACGGAACAACTGACCCTAAAGAATTACATGACAAAGATGAATATGCTGATTTTAGAAATGAGTTTCTAAATGGAGGTGGGCCTTTAACACAAAAATACTGTCAGGTTTGTGTTGAACAAGAAAAACACTCAAACTCAAGCCACAGAAAAATATACTTAGAAAAATTTACTCATGAAAATGGTGAATACCATGAACACCTAAAAACCTTAGAAGAATATATCAACACAGATATGAGTGAACCAAATCTTTTAACTATGGAATATGTTGCACCCAGTAACTTTTGTAATTTGAGATGTAATATGTGTGGGCCATATAACTCCTCATCTTTAGCAAAAGAGAATAAGGATATTGGATTGCATGATGCTTACGGTATGGACAAATTTAAAAATATGCCAGCATTAATAAAAGATACAGATAATGTTGAAGAATACGCTGACATTTTAAAAAATCTTGTTGAATTAAAACTTGTAGGTGGTGAGACACTTGCGATAAAAGAAAACTATGATTTAATGCAACTTGCTGTAGATTTGGATGTAAGTAAAAATATGGAATTGAGAATTACAACCAATGGCACTCTTACTCCTAAATTTGATGGTAAAGATGTATTTGATTACATACCACTTTTTAAAAAATGTCAAATGACAGTATCAATTGAATTTTGGGGAAAGAAAAATGACTATATAAGATTTCCCTCTAAGTGGGAAGTGATACTTGAGAACGCAAGAAAATTTGCTGATTGTCCAAGAACAACAGTGATGTTTGCATCTACAGTAAATGCCTTGACCATAGGGTATCTACCAGAAATCGCTGATGGTGTATATCAATTAAGAGATGATTATAAATCGAATGCACTGTGGAGTTGGGCATCTGGTAGTTTGGTTTGGGGTGATGGAAATCAATACACTGTTACAGCTGTGCCGCTAGATATTCGTGAAATGTATATGGATAAATATTTTGAGTATGGTGATTTCTTAGACAAAGAATTTACACAGTGGCAAAAACTATATAACTACCTAAAAGAAATGCCATTTGATGAAGAACTACACAAAGAGATGATGACAGACATACAACTAAGAGACAAGCACAGAGGAACGTGTTTGACTGATGTATTTCCAGAGTGGGGCCCCTACTATGAAAAGCTTTGACGATTTCAAAAGTCTTTGGTTGGAACACACAGATAAGATAAAACCCAAAAAAGAAACTGAACATCTTGTTTTTATTATCATGTATCCAAACAAGAAGGCTCATCCTTATGTAACTCTACATTGGGATTTTGCAGCAGAGAAACAATTACAAACAACACTACTGCAAACTTCTGGTGGAATCACTGGAGCCGGAACTGGTCACAATCAAAAAATATGTTACCTAACTGAATTAAGTGATGTATTAGAAACTTGTGACAAATATAGTCACGCTATGATTGTTTCTGTGGGTATGGTATTTGATATGATTTGTCGAAAAACTGCCATTGAAAATTTTTATGATTGGTCAAAGACGGATCAATTCTGTAGAGGTCACATCATTGCTAGACCAAACGAAAATGCATTTATTCATCACCAGCATATAGAACTCAATCTTAAAAAATGGAGATCATTGGGTAAACCAAATATAAGAGGAAAGTGGGATAATTTTATAAGAGCAGACGATAATTTTCATGATGACTACACTCCCTCATGGTTGACTCCACACAAGCTTCCTACCATCACAAATTTCTCAGTTGATGAACGGAGACATAAAGCTTGGGCATATGGTCATATGGCTGAACGTAGAGAGATACAAAATAAAAACTGGAATATTATTAATTCTAAAAAAATGGGATGGCGTGAAGATGTAGATAAAAATGATTCATATTTTGATATTCTTTTTACCAGAATGGGTGAAAAATTTTATGCAGAAAATACAGAAGCTATGGGAGCATTATCAGACAAACCGTTTGATTTAATAATGACACCAACAGCTGGATATAGTGGTGAAGTATTTGCAGAAAAATTAGACTTTGATGGAGAAATAGTATTTTACGATTATTGTAGTGAGAATATAGAAATAAAACAAAAAATAGTTAATATGAATATGAGTATGGAAGAATTATTTAAATATAAAAATATTTTACAACATAGATGGCGTACTGGATATAACATTGCTTTTGTTCATAACTCAGATGATCAGCAGAGCCAAAACAAATTTATCAGAGAAAGAGCAAAAACTTTTGGGACTTTTGAAGAAGTTAGAATGTTACAAGAAAAAATGAATGAAAATTACGATGTAGATTATTGGTTGGTCGATATGATACAACCTGATTATAAAAAACTAATTGAACATATAAAAAATAAAAGGGTGTTTTTTGATACCAGTAATATATTCAGTTATCATATTAGTCATGCTTGTTATACACTTGATGAATTGATTGATAGTTTCAACAGACTCATCGACACTTTAGAAACCCATACAGAATATTATTATCTAAGAGGGACAAACCCACTGAAGAAAAATGTGAGAATTACAAATGGATAATTTTTATATAACAGGAACAAGAAGAGGTCTTGGTGAAGCTTTGAAAGAATATTACTTCCAAAGGATTGCAAATACTCTAGAGGAATGTGACATATTCATAAATTGTAAACATGATGGTTTTTCTCAAGTAGAACTATTATATGAGGCAGCAAAATTAAATAAAAAAATTATCAACATAGGTTCAAATTCACCAGATGGAATCAAGACAAAACCTCACATATATGCTGTTGAAAAATCAGCATTAGACAAAGCAAATGAGCAATTATTTTATCAAGGTGTGGATACTTGTATTGTTAGGTTCGGATATATTGATACCCCAAGAGTAGAGAGTGTTGATGATAAAAAAATGTCTGTTGATTATGCGTGTAATGTTATCTTTTGGATTTTAGAACAGCCTCATAGAGTAAAAGAGATTACAATATGCCCATAGACTTAGACAAAATCAAAGATGAGTTAAAATTATTACCAAAGTTTAAAGCTCCGTTTTTTGATCAGATTTGTTTGCAGGGTGTAACAGATAATCCTGACCCTTTTTTTGGTTGTGGTACAATTAGCAATATAAAACCCTACAAAGAAACAGATTTTACTGAACCAAATTTTAATTTACCTTATATAAATTCTATAATAGAAGAATTAAATATGTATAGAACTAGAGTGCTGGTTTTAAAACCAAAAGTGTGTTATTCAATACATAGTGATCCAGTAAAAAGAATTCACATACCAGTGATTACAAATGAAAATTGCTGGTTGATTGTCAACAAAGAAATTATGCATCTTCCTGCTGATGGTAGACACTACGAAATTGATACTACACAAAAACATACGGCATTAAATGGATCATGGGAAGATAGAATACACATAGTGGGGTGTATAGATAATGAAAATATTAGCAATTAGAATAGGTGACAAATACGGGCCAGAGTATGAAACATATCTGGAAAGAAAACTGCCCAACCACGAATTCATTTGGGTAAGAGAACCATATGATACAGGTGTAGTTTTACAATGGAATAAAATGTGGGGAATGCAGATGGATATTGACGAGCCTATCTGTGTAATTGACATTGATATTCTTTTGGTAAATAATTACGAAAAGGTTTTTGACTATCCGGTGAAGCATGGCCAGTTCCTTGCAATGCCGGGATGGTGGCGTGATACAAAGAAGAGTGGGTATGAAATTAATGGTGGATTTTTTAAATATTATCCAAAGGATTGTAAATATATTTTCGATAAGTTTATGAGTGACCCCAATTATTGGCAACATTACTATATCAAGAATGGAACTACCAAAGGACCAGTGAATGGAGAACAATATTTTGTAGAAGACTCAGTAAAAGAGAAACTTGAGTTGATAACGCTTCCAAAGGCATGGTTTACAAGATGGGTGACAGATGAAAGTATAAACTATGGAAAGAACATGACAAAATGGCAGATTGAGTTGACTAATAAATATAATGATATAACAGGAAATGAATATATCTATCTTGGAGAAGAGTTTCATGAAGATATAAAGTTCGTTCACTTTACTCATTCCCTCAATAAACCACATCTGTGGGAGGACTATAGTATACATGTATGAGGTGAAAGAAATAGGATGGGAAGATATAAAACCTATATGGGAGACATATTTGTGGCCCGACAAAAAGAATGGAGTTGCGAAAACGAATGAGTGGACATGGAAATGGACAGATGACTTTCTAGGTAAAGATAAAGAGATGGCTAAGAATGCTAATCCAACATTCTTTGGAATAGAAGATAATGGCAGTATAGTATGTGTTAATAGTGTATTTGTGACTGATACAGGGATATTTACATATTATAGGTCAAGAGGGTTGTGGGTAAATCCAGAGCATAGAAAAAAAGGATTGGCAAAGTCGATACTGATACAATGCTTAGAATATGCAAGAAATAATGGTGGTAATTGGGTTTGGACTGTTCCAAGACAATCGGCACTGAAATCTTATAAGAGTGCAGGATTCGTGAAAAAATCTGATTGGTTTGATGATGGACAGTTCGGACCTAATTGTATCGCATCAAAATACTTATAAATATAAGGAAACATCTTATAAATAAATAAAAGATATGGGAACCGAAAATGGTAGCAATCATCACAGAAAAATTTAAACTACACAATGCTTCGCAGTTTGTTGAATCTTTCACTGAAGCGGCAGCCTCAACTTATTATTTGTTTATTGGAAAATCAACGGCATTTTCTAGCACAAATGATGGAACCGGAGCATCTGACACTTCTCCTCCAACTCCCCCAGACAGTGTGTCTGATGAATTTTACTTTTGGGATCAGATGCTAGGTGCAAAGAAAATCACATCAAGCGATGTTCTTCAAGTCATTCCACGCCGAGATTGGTCAAATGGCACTTCATTTGATATGTATAAGGATGACTATAGTTCTCTCAATACATCTGATTCCGGTGCATCTTCTCTTTATACTTCTACATTTTACTTTAGAACCTCTGCAAATAGGGTTTATAAAGTAATTAGTAACATTCCAGCTGGAGAATTTACAGCAGCTGCTGCATTTAGTGGTTCTGAACCTACTTCAGAAAGTACATCATTATTCACCACTGGTGGATATGTTCTTAAATATATGTACACCATTTCTGCTTCTAATGCAACTAAATTTCTAACCACAGATTTTATGCCAGTGGTTACAGATAGCACTGTCAGCGCAGCTGCAACTGATGGAGCAATTGAATCTTTTCAAGTAACAAATCTCGGTGTTGGTTGCACAGATGGAACTTATTATGCTGCAATTTATGGTGATGGTGCTAATCAAGGAACAGCAAGTGGTGCCGTTGCTAGAATTGTAATATCTAGTAATAAAGTTCAATCTTTTGGAACAAATGCCACTACAACCTCTGGAGTTCATGCTGGTGGTTCTGGTTACACTTATGGAACAATTAACATAGCTTCTGGTTTCACATTTTCTGATGCAGCATTAACTTCTGCTTCTGCAATTGGTGGAACAACTGATCCAGTGTTTGATGTTATTGTATCTCCAAAGGATGGCCATGGTACAAATGGTGTGAATGAATTGGGCGCTCATTTTGTAATGACAAACACCACGCTTACAGGTGCAGAAGGTGATGACATTGCCGCTACGAATGATTTTAGAAATGTTGGTCTAGTTGTAGACCCAACAGACTTTGGCACATCAACAGTCGCAACAGCAAGCACTGCAAGACAAACATATGCTTTGAAGTTTCCTGCAAGTGGAGCAGGAGCAGCAAGTGGAACATTTACTGCTGATGAAAAAATAACACAGGCAACAACTAACGCAATTGGTAAGGTTGTTGAGTATGATGCGTCTTTAAATATTCTATATTACCAACAAGAGAGACATGCAGACTTTGGAACAAACTCCACCACAGGTGCTTACATTGCTTTCAGTGGTGCAAATGCTGTAACTGGTGCTTCTTCCGGTGCATCTGCAACTCCAGATGCGGCGGCAGATAGTGCTGTCACTCTTGCTAACGCTACTACCATCACATTTACAGATGGATATGCTAATCCAGAACTTGCAGCCGACAGTGGAAATATAGTTTACAAAGAAAATCGCAGACCAATATCAAGAGCTACAGATCAAACAGAAGATATTAAAATTATAGTGGAATTCTAAAATGGCAGAAAAAACAGATTTAAATGTTGCACCTTATTTTGACGATTTTGATGAGGATGATAATTTTAAAAAGATTTTGTTTCGTCCTGGCTTTTCTATTCAAGCCAGAGAATTAACGCAACTACAATCTAATCTACAGAATCAAATTGAAAGGCAGGGAAATCATCTCTTCAAAGAAGGTGACATGGTTATTCCTGGCCAAATTAATTTAGCTCCTCAACCTACATTGAAATTGGTGACAACATTTTCTGGAGAGAGTATTGATCCTTCGCAGTATTTTAATGCTACTAATCCAATAACAATTACTGGAGAAACAACTGGTGTTACTGCAAAAGTTACTGGTTTTTCAGCTGGAACTAGTACAGATCAACCCCTACTTCATATTGCTTATACTGGAACTGGCACTGATAGTGAAACCTTTTTCTTTGCTGATGGCGAAAACATAAGTGCTAATGCTGGAATAACACATACTATATCATATGGTTCTGGTGTTGCATCTGCTACAACATTTACTTCTCCTTTAGCCAGCACAGGAACAACAGCACAAGAAGAAGCTCAACCAAATGGTGCAGCTGCCAGAACAGGTGTGGCAGCAGTAATAGAAGAAGGTGTGTATTATATTAGAGGCTATTTTGTTAAATGTAATGCACAAACTTTAATTCTTAACCCTTATACTGAAGGAATGTCTTGCTTAGTTGGTTTATTTATCGAAGAGGAAATTATTACTCCAGAATTAGATACAACCCTTTTGGATAATTCTACAGGCTCTAGTAACTTTGCTGCTAAAGGCGCACATAGATTAAAAATTAAAGTATCTTTAGCTTTCCGAAAAAGAGACACACCGCCAAATTCAGAAAGAATGAAGAATTTTGTTCAATTAATGGATGTTAAAAAAGGTCAAATTAATGCAGTAGTAAACAAAACACAATATGCTGAACTTGAACAGACTTTTGCAAGAAGAACTTATGATGAATCTGGTGATTATACAGTTAAACCATTTGAGTTTAAAGTGCATGAAAGTGTTACGATCAATGAGAATGAGGGATTGTTTGTTGCCGGTGAAATAACAGATGATAATTTTGTTGCAGCAAATGATCAGTTACAATTAGAAATTTCTCCTCATAAAGCATATGTGAGAGGTCATGAATTTGAAACTTTTGCTTCAAAATTTATGACTATGATTAAAGCAAGAGATTTTGAAACAGTTAATGCTGGTGTTACTGTTGCTGAATTAGGAAATTTTGCTAATGTAACGAACATATATGGCAGTCCAGATATTTCACCAATAAGTGGAGAAACTACCGCATTCAAACAGGTTGATTTATATGATGCTGAAACTGCAACAAGAGGTTCTGCATCTGGAAATCATATTGGTGTTGCAAGATCAAGGGGCCTAGAATATTTCTCTGGTACAGCTGGCGCATCTTCATCAAACACAGAGGCTGTATATAAATTATATTTGTTTGATGTAAGACCTTTTACTAAACTTACAATGAGCGGCACTCCAAGTCCAACCCTCACTGCTAATCATTCTAATGGGGGTGTTCAAGTCAAGGGTTCATCATCTGGAGCTACAGGTTTTGTTTTTGCTGATGGAACTAGCGCAGCAACTATTTTATTGACAAATGTTGTAGGATTATTCACAGTTGGCGAAACTATAACTGCTTCAGATTCAGCTGAAACTGATGATATTGTTGAAACTAGTGGGAATGTTGATTTGACGATTTCGATAGTTGACACTTTTCAATTTTCTGATACTAGACAAGTGTTTATGGATGATGACACATCTGGAGAAGACTTTACTGCTGACATTGTTCTAGATCAAGCATCTAATGTATTTCTAGAAATTCTTCTTGAAGATGATGTAAATTCATCTATTGAATTAGAAGCGGGAACAGGCTCGGGCAATATTATCCAGCAAGGTCGAGATACCCAATCTGCTATATTGAAAACACCAGAAAAAAATGCATTGCTATATAAGTTGCCTAAAAAAGTTGTTAAAACATTATTAACAACGACAAATCAGGGCGAATCTGATACACAGTATACAATACGAAAACAACTTATTGGTACAACCACTTCATCTGGTGTTACTTTTAACGCTGGTAGTGGAGAAACATTTGGTTCACATAATGAAAAAGATTATACTCTTTCCATTCTTACAGATGGTGGTGGCGCTGCACAGGGAGATATTGTATCAATTGCCAGCACTCTTTCTGGTGCAGGAACAAGTTCAATAACAATCTTAGATGCTACAAATTTACCAACAGGAACAAAAGTTAAACTTACAGCAACCTTACTAAAAACATCAGCAGCCCATAAAAGTAAAACTGTAAATTTGATGAAAAAACTAGCAGTTAATCCAGGCGACACAGATGCTTTTGGAACTCGTCCTACTGATAGAACAATCTCTTTGGGTAGAGCAGATGCATTTAAATTAGTTGCTGTATTTGACTCGGAGAACACTAGCACAGAGGTAACAATTCCATCATTGACTTTAGGAACAATAACTGGCACATTTACAAGAGGTGAATTAGTAACAGGTTCTGCTTCTGGCGCCACTGCTCGAATTATTGATATTTCTAGTCCTATGGAATATGTTCTTGCAACAACGACAGAATTTGTTGTTGGCGAAACCATAACAGGATTTTCTTCCAGTGCGACTTCAACTGTTACTGCACTAACCGCCGGTTCGATTAATGTTAGGAATAACTATACTCTTGATACTGGAATGAGAGATAACTTTTATGACATATCCAGAATTGTGAGAAGAAATAATGTAAGTTCCCCAACTGGTAAAGTTGTAGTAATTTATGATTATTTTGAACATGGCGCTGGCGATGTTATGACAGTTGATTCATATGTTGATATTGCAGACCAAATGACTTATGAAGATATTCCAACATATACAGCATCAAAAATTGATCCAGACACACCAACACCAACGGGTGCGTTTCCATTATACGACACATATGATTTTAGGCCTAGAGTTGAAAATATTACTGGAACTTCTTCTGAAATTACAACTACGGATGAAATCACTGGTAATTCTTTTGATTTCTTCCATAGACAATATGATGGAACAGGCGCATCAATGTCAGATGTGCCAAAACCAGATTCATTCGTACAAAGTGATTTTGAATTTTTCTTACCTTATATTGCTAACATTGAGGTATCGGAGAAAGGAAAAATAAGCATTTTCAATGGCGCATCAGCCGAAGTACCTAAACCCCCGGCAGTACATCCTAGCATGATGAAAATTGCTCAAGTATTTGTTCCAGCATTTACTTTTGCGCCCCAAGAGGTTCAAATAAAAAGAGAACGTCATCAAAGATATACGATGAAGGATATTGGCGAGATTGAGAAAAGAGTTCAAAATGTTGAATATTATACTTCGCTGAATTTATTAGAGCGGTCGGCACAAGACCTTGAAGTTACAGATGCAAATGGACTAAACAGATTTAAATCAGGATTTGTTGTCGATAATTTTGCTGGTCATAGAACTGGTGATATTGGAAATCCTGATTATAAAGTTTCTATTGATGCAGAAAATAATGAACTAAGACCAAAGCATAGAATGCAACATTTATCATTAATAGAATCAGTGACAACAGATTCTGAAAGAACTAGTGCTGGTTATCAAAAAACAGGAGATTTAGTAACCTTACCTTATACAGAGCAAGTTCTTTTGAAACAAGATGTTGCAACAAAAATCGAATCAATTGTTCCGTTTAGTAATAGTATATGGAAAGGCACCATTGAACTTTCTCCTTTTGGTGATGATTGGTTTGAAACTGAAGTTAGGCCATCAATTACTGTAAGTGTTGCTCATGATTTTGATTTTGCAGCTGCAACTCCAGATCATGTTTTGGGCGCTATGTGGAATTCTTGGCAATCTCAATGGATGGGTGTTGTTGAACAAACTGATCCTGGCGATGAATTTGAAAATAATAGATTTGTAAGATCAATAGAATCAAAAACAAAAAAACTTGAAGTTGCAACTAAAGCAATTGCGAATATTGAAAGACAGGGAAATGGATATCGAATAACAACTAAAGGTGTTCGTCCATTCATTAGATCACAAACTGTTAATTTTACTGGAACTGGATTTAAACCTAGAACAAGATTATATGCATATTTTAATAATAGGCCAGTATCACAATATATTTCACCAAATCCGTTGATAACTGATTCTGCTGGAAGAATTGAGGGTGTGTTTAATATACCAGACCCAATTACTCCTGGCAATCCAAAATTTCCTACAGGAGAAGTTGAATTTAAACTTAGTAGTGATTCAACTAGAGGTGATATGTTAAATATCGACAATCCTATAAGAAAAAAATATGATGCAAATTCAAATGGTCGGGAAACTGAAACAGACGGATTTACCATATATTTTGCTACTGGAATGTTTGACCAATATCAAAATGTATCTTTGGCATTAAGACCACCACCTCCTCCGCCAGCACCTGTATACACTTACAATGCAACGCCAGACACGGGGGGCAATAATTGGGATGGTGATGACAGTGATGGTGATGCTGATGCAGATGCAGATGGTGGTGGTGATTCTGATGGTGATTCTGATTCAGATGGCGATGGCGGTTGCTGGATTGCGGGCACACAAGTTCTAATGGGAGATAGTACTTATCGTAATATTGAAGATTTGAAAATAGGTGATATGGTTATGTCTTATCCAGAAACTAGTAAGACAAGGCGTTGGCATACAGCACTAGAAGTTAAACCTATTATTTCTCTTCTTGTGGGAACTGTAAAAATATGGCACTTAAATGATTCTATGGTTTCTGGAACTGAATGGATGATTAAGGGGGATGGTACAGCAGCCATTGTTCAATGGTTAAACGTAGGTGATACTGTTCTTGGGCCCGATAATAATTTAGTTGAAATAACAAGAGTTGAGCCCGCTCAAGGGGAGTTAGAGACACAAGTTATTTACAACTTTGAAACTAAGGACAACTATTCTTATATAGCAGATGGAATGAGAACAATTAGAGGTCGGGCAGTGAGAGCGGCAGAGGGTGGCTCATGGGGTGAAGATTATTTATCTGGAAAAACTAATGCATATGAAGGTAGTATGAAAGATGAATTTGAAAGAAAATTTAATAGTAAATCTGAAGGAATAAAATAATGTCAAAAAATTTCCCCACTGCGTCAATTCAACCATTGGCTCAAACATTTGAGATTCCACCTGATCCTGGCAAAAATGCGGCTGGAGATACTTTTCGAGGTGGTGCATTCCTTACTTCCGTTGAACTTTTCTTTTTTGGGAAAGATGATGTTTTACCTGTATTTGTTGAAATTAGAGAAACCTTGAATGGATATCCAACATCTAAAAGATTAGTGTTTAGTAGAAAAGTATTGTCTCCAACAGATGTGTCCACATCAACACTTGGTGATGTTCCAACAAAATTTACATTTGAGTCTCCTGTATACATTATGGAAGGCACTGAATATTGTGTTGTGGTAAGTTCACATTCTCCAGAATATAAAATATTTATTGCAAGATTAGGAGAAGATAGTTTATTGGGTGGAAAAAAATTAGATAAACAACCACTTATGGGAACATTGTTTAAATCTAGTAATGATCGGGCATGGGCAATATCTCCAATGGAAGATTTAAAAATAACAATGAATGCAGCTTTGTTTGAAGTTGGATCAAGTGATGGTGCAATAAAAGGTTTTAGTGATGATGATGGTTTAGGAAATTTGACTCTCCATAATAGTCCTGTGCCTAGCAGAACTTTATTGAATAATCCTCTATCATTTACTCATGGGGATACTGCTTTAAAAATAAATCATAAAGATCATGGTATGTATACTACTACAAACAATGTAACTATTGCTGGAGCTAAGTCTGGATTATTAACAACTCTAAGTGCTGGTATTACTTCTACTGCCACTACTTTGTCATTAGTTAGTGGCGCAAATTTCGGCAATACTAGTGGAAAATTTGCAGGGTCAGTAGATTCCACTTCTCGTTGGTATATTAAAATTAATGATGAAATTATGTTTTTTACAGCAATTACCGATACGGCAGTTTCTGCTGTAACTAGGGCTCAAGGTGACACAACTGCGGCGGCTCATGCTGCTGGTTCAGTTGTAGAATTATATCAAATACATAAGGTGCCATTCATTGAAGTGAACAAAACATTTACTTCAATTGCTAATATTGATATCGATTCGTACAGTGTAACTCTTTCAAGTAGTCCAGCATTTGATGGTGGCGCAGGATCATCGGCTGAGAATGGTGGAACAGTTGTTACTGCTTCAGAAAATCATATTATGAATACTGGTGTTCTTCAAATAAGTTCTTTAGACTTAGAACAAACAGGTATAACTGCTTTTGCAAGAACAACATCGGCAACAAGTGTTTCTGGTAGTGAAACTTCCTTTAGTAGAAGATCAGAAGCAAATGAATCAAAAATTGCCATAAATGATAATACTGATTTTGATACTACTCGCATGATTGCTTCCCCAATCAATGAAACAAATGAAATGGGTGGGGCTAAATCATATTTAACAAGAATTAATATGAAATCTACAAGGTCAAATTTAAGTCCAGCAATTGATTTGCAAAGGTCATCTTGGATTTCTGTAATGAATAGAATTAATAAGATTGACAGTTCCTCTGATCTCGCATCAAACCTCACTTTTATTCCTTCAACAGAAGCTGAAGGAGATAATAATGCTGCAATTTATGTAACTAAAAAAGTTATATTAGAAAATCCAGCAACGGCATTAAAAGTATTGCTTGCTGCTAATAGGCCTGCCGACGCTACTATTAAAGTAATGTTTAAAACTTTGTCAAGTGAAGATTCAATAGATTTTGATGATTTACCATATCAGTTCTTCAATACTACCGGAACATCAGATTTGGTTGTCAATTCTTCTTTGGCAGTTAATGATTTTCAAGAATATACATACAGTGCTGGAGTGACTGATGATGGTATTGGCGATCCCTTACCAGAATTTATTTCATTCTCAATTAAAATTATTATGCAAAGCACTAATCAATCTGCTGTTCCCAGACTTAGCGATTTAAGAGCATTAGCATTGGCGCTGTAATGTCAGATAATTATCAACGTATTGAAGGTCATCCAGATTTAGCTAAAGACGCCAATGTTCCAGGCGTTGTTATAAATCGAAATAAAAGCGCATATGAGAAAGCAGTTCGTCAGGCAAATGATGTTAAAGCAAAACAACAACAAGAAGAAGAACAACGAGATCAAATTAGAAACGCAACCAGAGAGATAAATACTTTAAAATCAGAGATGCATGAAATCAAAAATCTCTTGCAACAATTGGTAGATAAGTAATGGCCATACCAACAACAAAAGCAACATTTAAATCATACTGTCTAAGAAATCTTGGATTTGGTGTTATCGATATCAATGTATCTGATGACCAAGCAGATGATCGTATAGATGAAGCATTGCAATATTTCGCTCAATATCACTATGATGGTGTTGAGAGAATGTATTTAAAGCATCTTATCACAAGTGCCGAGGTAACAAGAGCAAGAGCAAATGACACTGCAACTGCTACAGACAAAATTGATAGCACTGTAACTGCTGATTGGTTAGAAGGTAATAATTGGATTCCTGTTCCAGATTCAGTAGTATCAGTTATTCAAGTATACCCTTTCAATGAAGGTTCAACATCAAATATGTTTGATGTTCGTTATCAATTGAGATTAAATGATTTATATGATTTTTCTTCGCAGTCAATACTTCATTATGATATGACGATGAAACATTTAGATTTTCTAGAGCATATTTTGGTTGGAGAAACACCCATAAGATTTAACCAACACCAAAACCGTTTATATATTGATATGGATTGGGCAAATGATGTAACAGCTGATGAGGATTTTATTTTAATAGAATGTTTTAGAAAACTTGATCCCACCACATACACAGATATATTTGATGATATCTATTTAAAAAGATATGCGACAGCATTGTTGAAAAGACAGTGGGGAGCAAATCTTAGCAAATTTAATGGCGTCACTATGTTAGGTGGTGTAACAATGAATGGAGAAACTTTATACAGTCAAGCTCAAGAGGAAATCCTAAGATTAGAAGAACAAATACAACTAGCTTTTGAATTACCACCCATGTATCAGATAGGTTAACTCATGGCGGTCAATTCAGCATTTCACACAAGCAATGTTTCAGCAATTGCTACAGAACAAAGTCTTTATAGCAATTTAGTTATTGAAGCAATACAGATTCATGGCCATGATGTCCATTATCTTGATAGAACTCTTGTTAATGAAGATAAAATTCTTGGCGTAGACAGTTTAGCTAAGTTTACCACTCAAGCAAAAATTGAAATGTATATGGAGAATAATGAAGGTGGATTTGGTGGTGAAAAAGAAATGATGAGTCAATTTGGTTTACAGAACTTGAGTGAAGCAACATTCGTTGTTTCTAAAACTAGATTTCAAGAATTGACTAAGCAGGTCACAATAGAATCTGGAACTGATACGCTTAGTGGTTCAATATTATTGGAAGATGGAACTCTCGATAGTGCAACTGTTGAGGCTTCAGCATCCTTTGAGAGTGGTTATATTATTTCAGAAGCAACATCTACAAATTCAGATCGACCATTAGAGGGTGATTTGATTTTTCATCCTATACTATCAAAATTGTTTCAGATAAATTTTGTTGATCATGACGAAC
>Ga0070747_1000872_pt1 | contig 14891 bp, 22 predicted proteins | sample VirMetDEL_Mar_31_FD_77321 | JGI IMG/M metagenome (GOLD analysis project Ga0070747, IMG submission 77321) | Aqueous microbial communities from the Delaware River and Bay under freshwater to marine salinity gradient to study organic matter... | ecosystem: Environmental > Aquatic > Marine > Coastal...
GATCCTGTACAGGGTATTGGTGTACTCGCTGCTGACATCATACAGTCACTACAGGAGAGTACCCCTGGTGCCACTCAGGAAGTCCTAGCTAGCATCGGAGCTAGAACCATTGAGGAAATTACTGAGCTGGTAGAGATGGCTAACCCAAGGATTGATCTTACAGAGGATCAGATGGGTGAAGCATTGGCTATCGGTATGCAGCAATACAACACTAACAATCCAGATTCAGTTGATGAAGATGAAGTAAGGGAGTTCCTCGCTAATGGGTAAAACTATATATGATAGGTTAGGCCCAAGACCCGCTAAGTATTCCATGGGTCAAGCCCTGGGTGATGCTATGAAAGGCGGGGGCGCATACTTCGGAGCTGTAGCTGTAGAGAAGGCTAAGGCTGAAGCACTACAGCAAGCTAGAGCCGCTAGGTTGGAAGATAGGGCTTATGACGATGCTGCTAGGAAAGAGGATAGGGCTTATGAGTCTGATCAATATAACACCCGTAGTGACGCTAAGGCTGCTGCGGCTGTAACTGTTAGAGATGAAGGCAGAACCTACGATGAGTCAAAAGCTACAGATGAAGTCAATAAGACTATTGAAGTCCGTGGTAGTGGCTTAGAGAAGTATGGGTTTGCATTCGGTGCAGACGAGGGTATTATCGCTGATATGGTTTATAACCTTGATGTCAACAAGAAGGGTGAACCAATAGAAGGCTTCAGAGAATCCCCTGATTACGTTATTAACGAAGAAGGCAGTGTAGTTAAGCTATCTGCTGGTGGTAAGGGGCCAACTGGTGGTTCTAAGAAACCATTAGAACAGGAGATTAAAACCTTTGGTATGGCCGATAGTGCAATCTCTGCTGCTGATCAATATGCGAGCCTATTCGGAATTAATACAACTACAGGTTTAGACACAGGTGAAGGTATTAAGGATTCTGGTAAATCGTTAACTGACACTGTATATCAGATGTTAGGTAAGTCCCCTTTAGCTAACTATATAAAGCCTGATGATGCCCAGTTAACTGAGATGATGAGGGATCAGATGGTTATACCATTAAGACAGTTCATATCAGGTGCGGCATTCACTGCTGATGAGACTCCTATGTATCTTAATGCGTACATCCCAGCCCCAAGTGATACAGCAGAGGTTAAGGCTATTAAGATTATAGGCTACAAGAGCCTAATGAAAAGTATTGGTAATGCTGATCTTAGCACACCAGAGGGTCAAGCTAGGGCAAGGGCGTTAGGGGAGTCTAGTAGGTTCGAGATGAATTCAATTCTAATATCATATAAACAGAAACAGATGGCGAATCCTAATACCACATCACAAGAAGCTGCTGAGACTGAGTTTGAAGAATATCAGAGAGGTAAGGGCCGTGGCAACTAGAGAACAGACAGCAGCTAAAGAGGCTGAGGCTCGCCGCTTAGTAAGACTGGGTAGTGATGCTCGTAATGCTAATGACTTTGCCCTTATGGAGAAGTATTGGGACCAAGCGGCAGAGCTGAGAGGACAAGTAGGTGCTGAGGCAGGCCAACAGGACTTCGGAGACTTTGTTACAAGTGGTAAGAATGCTATACGCAATGTCAGTGAGAATGTTCAAGGTGCAATGTCTAGCTATGGTGGAGTCATGGGTATAGCCTTTGGTGACACCCTGGGTAGAATCAATGCCAAGAAGGAATCCATTGATGAGGTTAAGGCTGAGCAGGCTATCATTAATGAACGCTCACCTAGAGCTAGTATGCTCGGTAAGGGCTTAGGCGAAGCAGCAGTAACCCTACCCTTTGCTGGCACTGGCGCTGCTGTACGCTCCACCATGGCTGCTGCTGAGTCTGGCGTTGTTAGATCAATCATAGCATCTGGCGCAGGACTTAGTGCTGAAGGTGCTGCTGTAGGCGCTGCTGTATCAGAAGATGGTAATGCAGGCAGAGATGCTGCTATAGGTGCAGTCACTAATCCAGTTGTAGGTGGCCTATTCAACAGGCTAACCACTATGGGTGGGCAGACTGCTAGAAACCTATTCAATAGATCAAAGGTTGATGACATGGCTACCAACAGGGTAGCTAGGACACAGCTTGAGATGGATGAGGCTATGGCTAGTGGTGGCTATAAGTTAGATCCTCTAACAGCAGATCATTCAGTCGAATCTATCTCAATGCGGGATCAAGTCAAAGCCAATGAAGACACTAAAGGTGCATGGCTCCTAAATGATGCAGAACAGGAAAGGGATGTAGCAGCAAAGGCTACGGAGTTTGCTACACAGGATAGGCTACCAGCTACAGAGATTGTAGGTGGTGGTATCAAGCCTATGGAAAGAGTCATTCCAAAGGAGCGCAGACTTAAAGAATTCAAGGAAGGATTAGATTCTGTATTCAATTCTGATAAGGCTGAGTACCAAGGGCTATACAAAGAGGCTGATGAACTAGCTAAGGCCAATGGTGTTAGCCTAGACCTATCAGTTATTAAGAATACCAAAGCCCTAAGAGAACTCATGGCTGATCCTTCAATGGAGAACCGTGGCAGCAAGGATGTCTACAATGGCATCATGGCAGACTTCAAGAAGTATGGTTTAGTCGATAGCCCTGATGGAGCTACTAAGCCTCTAACCTTTGAGAACTCAGAGCATCTAGTTCAATCATTAAATTCAATGATGAAGTACGATGGCTCAGCCGGTGACAGGTTGCTAGTCCAGGCTAAGCAATCAGTTATGAAGTCTATTGATGAGACACTAGAAGCATCAGGGTTAGACTCTGCTGTAGTCGCTAAGTATAGACAAGCTGCGTCATCACGCAGAGCCTTCAACTCTAACTGGGAACAGGGTGATCTGATTGGTAATGTAGTCAATGTTAAGCGCACAGTAGAGGATGAATTCAAACTAGACTATGCCAAGATACTAGGCTCAATGAATAGAGAGTCTGTTAAGAAGGTTAAGGCCAAGATAGGGTTAGGCTCTAAGAATCCTGAAGCATGGCTATCACTAAGGCAGGCACCATTACTGGAAGCCCTAGCTGCTGGCTCTAAGGAGCGGGTATCTGGTGCTGTAGGTAACACTACTAAGTTCAATGATACTGCTTTCTTCAATGCCCTTGATAAATATTCTATTGAAGTACAAGAGGAGCTATGGGGAAAGGAAGTCGTTGACAACTTAACCAGAGCTAGATCCTCCTGGCTCAAGCGGGATAGGAAGATTGATGCAGCTAGCTCAGCTAATCCCTCAGGCACAGCAGCTACAGCAGAGATGCTTCGCTCTGGTCGATTCGTAGCCTCTGGTTGGCAGCGTAATGTGGGCATGGTGCTTAACACATTGTTTGGGGATAGGCTTAACAGGAATGCCACCAGTGCTGCTGCGGGTAAAGCTACACGCCAAGCTATTGGCTCCAATGAAATTCCATCTGACATATTAGATGAGAGTCGCACAGCTATGCTTGAGCAATTTGAGCGTAACTACTTAGGGACTAATAAGTCTGATGCTATGCGAACACTCCAGTCAGCCTTCAGGCTATTCACCCTGAGTGAGACTCTGGATAAGGCCGATACCGTAAACTAAACAACAACATAAGGACTCACTATGAGTAAATCTAAAATTGGAGCAACCCTCCTATCCTCAGTAGACTCGATTACCTTCACGGTAGGCGCTGAAGCTGCCAACACAATCAATGTAGCATTACAGCTAGTAGACGCAGACAGCGCAGACGCAGCAGTAGCCTTGAATCTCCCATGGTATCTCTCCACTGATGCTGCTGGCCAAACCATCGGGGTAGCCCATTCCAGCGCACCAGCCATTGGTACAGATGGCTTGCTCGTTACTGAATTAGCTTTCCTCTCAGGTCGCCTGACCTTTGAAGCTGATGGTGACGCTGACATTGATTTCCTTGATACTGGTACTGGTACTGTCTATCTGTGTGTTGTCTTGCCTACGGGTGAGCTGGCTATTAGTGGTGCTATCACTCACGTATAAGCAATAAAAACCCAGCAGTAGCATTAAGCTACACACTGGGGGTGTTCCTCTGGCTCTCCTTTCTAACTTCGGTTAGTTGGGGGAGTTTTTTTGATTGACTCTAGCATTAGCCGCAACCCAATCACCATAAGTCATCTCAGCCTCCTCAATGACCCCAGGCTTCACCACAGGCTCTACAGGCGTCTCTGAGGCATCTTCAGCACTACCCATAGTATCACTAGGGGTTGTCTCCTCAGGTGCCTCTGCGTTGACTAAGGTAGTGCCATAGATGCAATTGAGTGTAGCATCGTACTGCTCGTTAAGAGCCTGAAGCTGGCGGGTGGTAGTTACTATCTGTAGTGCTAGTTGGTTCTTCTGTATCTCTAGTTGATTGATAACCATACATCATGTTCCTATTGATTAAATGTCTCTACCCGATTGCCACTCATGTTCATCACATCTACATGCAGCCAGCTAACCCCTAGCTCTAACCTCACTGGATGTGGAAGCATGAGCTGGCTACTGGTAATAGCTGCTCTAACATCCTCAGCCTCCCAGTTACCAATAGCATCGAATGCCATCCCCCAGCTATGGGCTGAGCCTAATGTGTAATAGGGTGAGTCTGGTGTCCTGATACCGCTCCACTGCCTATTGCCCTGCCTATGCCAGTTATTGATAGTCATAGGTGCATCAATCCACTCTCGGATACGCTCTAAGACTTCTAGGATTCTGATGTCAAAGTATCTGATTGATTGATCGCCATAGCGTTGGAATAGACTAGGTGGTACTAGCTCTTGGACTACGAAGTGATTCACTTCTTTGGGTTATCTCTACGGGCTGCATCCCAGGCTGCACTAGATGCTTCGTTAATACATCCCTTGGTCCCGTCCCTATTATAAAGATCAAACTCAGATGGTATCCTCACTGCCTCAGTTTCAAGATCAATCAGAAGATCAATGTAGTGCTTCACCTTATGCAGATCCTCAAGCCCATTCTTAGCTCTCCACCTACAGATATACTTAATGATGTTACCCTCAACAAAGCCAATCCTATTCTTCTGGATGAACTCTACCGGCTGTATCACCATATCCTTGTAATGCTCACCACCTACCTGGGTATCTAGTGCGCTCATGTGTTAACTCCTGCTAACCAATTATAGTATCGCCTAACGCAGAAACCCCTAGCGAGGCTCACGGCTGTAAAGACGAAGGTGATTGTTAAGTTATCTACTAGGCTCATGTGCATATCAAAGTAACCAGATAGCACTATGCAGTACCATGTGAGTAGCGATGTGCAGTAGCCTAGTGCTGTCTGGCTGACTGTCTCCTTGAAGGATTGCATCTTAGTCTGCATCCCTGTAGTCCTCCCAGTGTGAATAGCCTATAGCTACCAGTATCGCTACCAACACAGCAGGCGATAAGATGACTGCTATGGGTATTACTACGAAAGCCAGCCAGAGGCGGCGTCTATAAGCAAGTCTATCGGTGTCCAATGGATTACCTCCTTAGTCTTAAAGTTGAAGTGCCTCCATGTGAGAATCTTAGCCATACGAGCATTAACCAGAGCATCACTCTCAGTCATCCCTACGCTGCTATAAGCATCTAGCACGATGTCCCACATCTGAGCTGGATCTGCTGCTATGACATCCTGAGCATACTCAGACTGCTTACCAATACCCTTAGCGCCACTGAAGCCATCAGTAGGGTCGCCTACTATCGTCTGCCACATATGGAAGGCTTTAGCTTGAGTATCAGTGATGGTAATAGTCTTCAGCTCTGGGCGATTAGGGTTATACAGCTTGCAAGGTATTGTCCTAAGATCCTTATCCTCAGAGACTACAATGGTATTGTCTTCAATAAGGTGAGGGTGAGTAGCCAGTATGCCCATGATGTCGTCAGCCTCTAGCCTCGGCCTGATGTAACTATCATATTCATCAGTGAGGTGCTGCTTGAGCATTGTGAGTAACTCAGGTCTACCACTCCTATCTCTAGCCTTATAGTTATCCATGACTTCATAACGGAAGTTATCATTAGGATCAGTGAGGCACATGATTACCTTGTCAGCCTTGAGCTTCTCTACGAGTTCAGCTACATAGCTATCAAGTAGTTGGATGGCTTGCTCTGGGTAAGTCCATGAACCCCATGGTGAGTTCACCTGGTTGGTCGAGGCTAGTTTGAAGGCTAGAATGTCCGAATCAATTAACAGGGTAGTCATCGGATAACTCCATGGTTAGCATGGAAGCCTAAAGATGCTTGCATGTCGTTAGCGACAATAGCTGCTTCCTCTATTGTGCCGTATGTGCCTCCATATATAATCTCCCGATTGACTGTAAGCTTTACCTGCCACTTATCTCGCATTGGATGCACCCCTGATGCCCCAGAAGTGTTGTTAATGCTAAGCCTAGAATTACTACAGTTCTCCTGCTGCGTTACATCTCTGAGGTTTTCTAGTCTATTGTCAAATCCATCATGATTAATATGGTCTATGACTCCCTTTGGGAAGCTACCCTTATTCATCAACCACACAACTCTGTGCACCAAGTAGGCCCTCCCATCAATACTCACCATATAGTATCCTTGGTTATGTATCCTCCGAACTGCTTGCCCCCTCGTAACCCTGTTTGATGTAGGCATCTTCCATATCAGGAGACCTGACTGATGCTCATAATAGAATAGAGAGTCTACCCGTTCTTTCGTTAACTCGGGCATCACTTGTCCTCCCTAAACCAATGCTTAATCAAGTCAGCTACACAGATGACAATGATGGTGATACCCAGTGCTACTACCAGTGCTGTAAAGATCATATCAACCAGCCCCATAGCACAGCCGATACCACAGTTATCAGAGTCATCTCTACAACCATGTACTTAGTAGATTCTTTAAGGGATAGCCACTTAGCGTATGCTTCTCGTATCTTATTCATGCTACATCTCCTAGTTTCATCTTATCATCTAAGTACGCTAGTACACTTTCATGCCACACCAATGGCTCATCGAATGCAATAACATGATCTGGTGGTACTACAGTCGCCATGAGCTTAGCCATAGCACCACCCCAGCCTGACCCGCAGTACACTATCAGTTCTGGCTTATCGCCCTTACCATGAGCATCCATGACGTACTCAGAGATGCTCACCTGGAACTGGCTACCTACATGGATGTATTCATCGAGTAGCCCTATGTTAAACCTCACTGGGCCATCCATGAGCTTCACCCCAGGCTTAGCATTAGGCCAGGCAAAGACACAGTACATGGTGTTACCCTCTCGAATAATGGTAAGGGTAGAATGCCTAATGCCACCAGAGGTAAGCCCTATGTAGTCATAGTGTGGCTCATTGAGTAGGACTATGCGTTGCCTCTGGTGGCACAATAGGGCTGCTTTCAGCTCTGAAAAGAATAGCGTTGTTTCATTAGGCATTACAGCCCTCCTGTTATCTAGTGTGTATCAAACCAACTACTACCCTGCTTACCTTCACCTTCAATCAAACACTTGAAGTCATAGTAACTACTGGTAGCTGGGAAGCTCTCTACTGCTGCCTTATGATAGGAGGCTACATGCTCCGGTGACACCTCAGTCTGAGCCTCATCGTGGACATTGGCTACAAACTCATAGTCACTACCACCCCACTCAATAGGCACCATCCCCTCAGCCTGTAGTCTCTCATCGAGTATCACGATCCATCGTCGCATGATGATAGCGCCACAGGACTGCATGAGGAGATTCACACAGCTATGCTGACTGCGTACTACTAGCCTTCTACCATCCAAGGCAGTGAGGTAGCCATCCCGTTTAGCCTTAGCTTTAATAGCCTTAACTAACTTGGCTAGTGCTGGTAGTCCTCTCTCGAAGTTACTCCTAGAGTCCCTTCCAATGCGCGTAACCACTCCATCATATTCCTTACTTCCAGGGGTGTAGCGTGAGAGAAACTTATCTCGCTTCTCAGGTAGGAAATCATCAATAACGATTGTCCCAAGGAGGTAGTCCTGCGCTCCAAAGATGAAGGCATAGACCCATGTCTTAGCGTTGGGCCTCTCATTGAGTCCAATGGCTTTTCTATTGGTGGTGTGGACGTCACCTTCTGCGACTTCCTTGGCATAGCTTCCACCATCATATCTCGCCATGTAGTGAGCCAGACATCTAAGTTCAAGTCCTGCGGCATCGTGTCCACATAGGACATAACCCTCAGTAGCTCTAAATAGGCGGCGTGATTCAGTTCCAAATCCTCCCTCGACCCTGAGTAACAACTCTTTGCTGCTACTATAGGAGACACCTGGGACTTGCCCAAGGTTAGGTTTGCTGTGAGAACAGCGCCAACTAACTGTGCCAGTAGGGTCGATGTAGCCATGGAGCCTTCCTGACTTGACTGCCCTAAGCCAAGCCTGGGGGCCGCCATAGAGCATACCGAGGAACTTATTGATTCCAAGGTACTGGCGTAGAGCGGGTATGATCGGGTAAGTAAGCCCAGCCAAAGTAGACTCATCGCAAGTAGGCTTGCCGTCCTTTCCAAATGCACTAGGTTCCCATCCGTATAACTTGATGAGACGATTCGCGATATGGTCCCTTGAACCTGGGTTAAACTCTGTGGGCTTGAGCTTAGTGAGTGGTGCTTCCTTAATATATCCTGAAGATCGGTTATCTCGTTTAGGAGTGATTTCACCATCTTTCTTGTAGAAGGGTTTGACTGCATTGCGTAGCTCCTTGTCCAGCTCATAGCTCTCTTGTTGTAATTCAGCACATAGTTGCTTAGCCTCATCCTCAGCAAAGCAGAAGCCCCGCCTCATCTGACGAGCCATGATATGCTGGAACCTATTGTCTAAGTCATGGCAGGACATAGGGTGTAGCTCTAGGTTCTTCTCTGATGTCAGAACCTCTAGTAGCTTCACTGTTACCCTAACGTCCTGCTCACAGTATTCCTCCATCTCAGGAGTCCACTTAGACCAATCGGTTATACCATCATCACCTGCTATGGTTGTCTTGAGTTCACCTAAGCGAATACCCCAAGCCTTCAATGCGTGACTACCTACATGGCGACTCTTAACGAAGTCATCAGGGTACTTACCCTTGGCTATCTTCTCGAAGTCCAGTGCCTTCAGGTTACGATAGACAGATTTAGCCATGGTGATGGTGTCTAGCATTGCGCCTGACTTTGGGTTGAACTCAGGGTATAACCTCTTGATAGCAGGATAGTCAAAGCCGTGGCCGAAGTGTGCATACAATTCAGTAGCACTATTCATCAACTTAATGCTGTCAGCTACGGTAGGCCCACCCTGGTTGTTGAAGCGAAGGTACTCCTTAGTATCCAGATCATAGAGTACGATGCAGTGTACTACTGTGCATACATCTAGGAAGCCATCTGTTTCTATGTCTAGTACAAGTCTCATTAGAAGTCCCCATTACCATAATCATCAAATGATTTCTGCTCAGCCTTGGGCCACACCCATGTACTATCCTGATGCTGTAGCCCTGTGTCTGGATCAAAGCGCATAGTAGTGACTCGCCCAGTGCCTCGCCCAGTGTATCTATCCTTCAGGCACCTGAGCTTAGCCCTGAGCTTCACCTCTGCGTCATCAGCCTGGGTATCTCTCTCAATGCCCCACAGGAAGTTAGGCCAGAAGCCTATAGCCCTTGAGCCTTTGAAGTGTGAGATGAATACCCTGCCGCCTTCTTCATGTGGTGTACCCTTGGGAGTACTAAGGTGACTAATCACATACATGAAGATGTCTAGCTTCTTAGCAAGGTTAGCTATGTCAGCACACATGCCCTCTAGCATCTTCTTCTCATCGTGAGCATTAGCTGTGAATGATGTGATGTTATCTATATAGAAGTGGCGATACCCTTGGTGGGCCATGAGTGTGATGTCTTGCTGTACAGTACCCCATTCAGCTTGACCATCATGCTTATAGATGTAAGCACCAGCCTCATCGAGTCTATCGAAGCTGTCCTCTAGCTCCTCATTAGTCCAGTGACCTTCATCCTTGGGGATATGGAATAGCTTACCTGCCTCCTTACCTGACAGTCTTCTTGCTGTCTCTGCTGGCTGCTGCTCAAAGCTAAACATAGCTACCTTCTCACCTGCCTTGATATCGGCCGCTGCCTGCTGTGTAAAGAAGCAAGTCTTACCAATACCAGTGCCAGCCCCAAAGTAGTAGCACTCCCCAGCTCGTCTACCAAAGGTATACTCATTCATCTCTGAGAAGATCCAGGGGAGGCCAACTATAGGATCAGCCAATACCTCAGCCTTGAGTGAGCTGAAGCTGACAAACCTAGCTGGGGTATAGGATGCTGCATTCCAGATAGCATTAAGGATGTCCTTAACCTTACCGGCCTTCAGCATATCGTTAGCATCCTTGTGGCCATCAGTAGCAGTAGCTATCTTTACCTTACCGATATTGAATAGCCTAGATACATCCTCTGCTGCTGCCTTCCCTGGCTCATCGTTATCAAACCAGATGACAATCTCTTTGAATGTGTCAAGCCACTTATAAGCATTAGTACAACTCTTAACCGCACCAGCACCGCCATTAGGGACTGATACTACAGGGTACTTATTACCATAGGCTTCAGCTATAGCCAGCGCATCGTATTCACCCTCAGTGACAACCACCTTGAGTCCACCACTGGCGAACTTATTCTGGAACACTAGGCCAGCATCCTTAGTATCACCGATGAACCTGAAGTCCTTACCTGGGAGTCTGATCTTGGTAGCAGCATGGCCAGTACCATCACCATAGGGTACGAGTACATACCGAGCCTTGTCACCTTGGTAGGAGCCAGTGGCATAGCCCATAGTCTCCATAGTCCTTTGGCTGATACCTCTAATGCCTACATACTCATCGGGTATTGGTGGTGCCTTAGCTTGCTTCTTAGTAGTCACTCTAGGTGCCTCTGTTACGTTATCGGGAGGTATGTTTACACCACATGAGAAACAATGCCCCCAGCCCCTCGGGTCTATGCTGTAGGCATCAGATGAATTACATTCAGTTGAGGGACATGGGAGGTTGCTCACTTAACGAGTTTGTATTCAGCTACCCTATTACCATTCACACCTTGGAAGTAGTGTGGCTCTACCGTAATACCCTTAGCACGCAATCGGTTAATCACTGATGCCAGCCTTGAGATGCCATACATGCCGATAGCGGTAGCTGATGTGATGCTGCCCCGCTTAGTCAGATGGTTCATTACTTTCTGTACTTGTGTCATTCTATCTCTCCATTAAATTCTCTAACATAAACCACTACATGCCCACCCTTAGTAGGTAGCTCTCGGCTAACCTCAAGGTAATCAATCAGGCAGTCATCCTTATAGACACCAGCATGGGTCATCGCATCAAGCAGACTCTTTAGGATATTGTCTAAGTCTCTCCGTCTACGATCAGGGACATGACATTCGATTACTATGTGTAACCTCCCGTCTAGCGTCCCCTTACCCTCTGGTATCTCCCGTAGTGCTTCTATGACTACAGCCCTAAACTCCTTACCCTTGGCTCCAATGAACTTCTGCCCACTACGGGTTGTACCATAGTAGCTGTTGATCGTTGGAGGCCAAGGTAGTTTCAAGGTGTAGATTAGTTTAGAAGTCGTCGTCATCTTCTGGTTCTGTAACGGGAGCAGTGGCAGCAGCATAGGTATCAGCCTGGAAGCCACCTTCGACTACACCAAAGCCATAGCCTGAACCATCACTATCACCACCAGCAGCTTCAATAACCTGTACTGCTTGGAGTCGTAACGATACGCCAGCCTTCTTTAAACCCTTTGCTGCGAATGGTATGAGCTGGCAGGCTACTGAGATACGGCTACCACCCCAGAGGCGCATGTTCTGGCGGGACTCACCTTTAACTGGTTGCCCTAATGAATCAAACACAGGTAGATCCTTCTCCCAATCTTTACCTTGCTTGTCTGTACCACCACCAAGACATTTGAACTTGAATATGATGTCATCGGTATCATCACCTTCATCATCTACAGCAAAGGCATAGGGGCTATGCTGCTCAAATTCTTTAGCTAACTTCTTAGCCTTACCATCGCCATCCTCAAGCTCTGCGATGATTTCGTCAAAGGCTACCTTACCTGTGCTATCAATCAGTTCTACTAAGGTGTCCCGCTCTGGGCTAGGGGAGAGTCGTAAGCCTGTATTGAACTCTCGCTTACCATGCTCTTTAAGTTGGTAGTCATCTACGTTAAGCAGATGGGGGTAGATGGCTGTACCTACTGGTGTCTTAGCCATGATCTTCTTTTCATTCGCCATGTTCGGGTTCCTCATTGTCGCCAAAGTTATTTAGTGGTGGATCTGTATTGTCTTCATCAATATTGATTTCAGCCTTAGCCATCATGTTCCACAGCTTGACTACCTCATCTGCATCATATCCTACTGTGCCAAGGTGCATGTAAGTGTCTGAATGCAATATACCATCACTATCAAACTCCTCCTTTGCTTGAACTAGAACTTCTCTCATCTCAGACTCCGTATATGCTATCACTCTAATACCAGCCCTAGCATGAAAGGATCTGATCTTCATTAAGCCATCAGCCTTAGCATCAGCCCACTTGTCCACCACATGCTTCACAGCAGCCTTACGATTGAGCGCAGCAGTGGCTCTAGCAAAGGATCTGTTAACAGGTACGCCATCTATTGAATACATGGTAGGGCTTTGGGTGAAACCTGCTGTAGTCACGCAACAGTCTCCCAATAGTTAGCAGCCTTCTGAATGACCCGCCAGATGTCACCACCTGATGTGCGAACTCTACCATCCATGTAGGTAGCTACGATGTCCTGGGTAGTTTCACGCTCAGCCTTAACTAGCTGTCCTCTACCATTTGATCTATGCTTGATTCTCACTCTTGCCATTATGTAGCTACCTTCTCGTCATAGTTAGTGAATACATTGCGAGGATTCTCTCGTATGTACTTAGCTATCTGTTTGAATGTCCAGCCAAGATCATTAAGTTCTGTTAGGCATGTATAACCATCTGGAGTCCCTCCTGTTAGACCCCCTAGGTCATCACGCAGTCTAAGTGCTTTTACTACAGAAGGTGGTGCAACGGTGTCTTCGCCACCAAACTCATAAGCCGATGTTCCCATGGCATTCACACTCGTACTAGGCACACCTAGAACCTTACAAGCCCTACCTAAGCAGCACCAACCATCCTCATCATGGAGATAGCCTTCAGTCTGCCTCGCCCTAGTCTTCTCTAAGTCCTGTAGCCAAGCCTCTTGCTTCTTTGTAAATCTGAATTTAGCAGTCATAGTTTCATCCTATTAATTGCAGTCTCTAACCTACCAATGTCACGCCGAGCTTTACTCATGGCAGTTGCCGGTGTCTTACCAGCCGTGAATCTTATTTCCTGATTTTCACCTGTAACCATTTGTGTACCTTTGGCTAACACTTGGTAGCCTTCATCTACTTGCTCTATCTTCATCTCAAATATCAATTAGTAATTTCCTCTAGGGTGCATACCTAGCCTCCTCCTCTGCTGTTACCACTGCCTGGTGTCCTGCTAATACCTGCTCCTCTATGTAATCCAGTAGGATGGCATCATCAATCTCAACTACCAGATCATCAAAGGTGAACTCATTAATCCAGAAGTCCACATAGTCCTCATCTGCCGTGGTGTCACCATAGGGGTGACTGGTGGTTGAGGCATCATAGTGATAGCTGATGGTAATGAAGCTATCGCCTAAGAGTATGTCTGTAACATAGAGCATGGTAAGTCCTCATCTGATTGGTGGTTGTTTGCCTTGTCTCTCTAGTAGTGGGCGATATTAACTACCCACCATTTGAAAGTGCCCGCACTCTAGCTGTGTCAGCCCTAACATGAGCATGTACCTCTGCGCTACACGCCCAAGCCTTACCCTTGTACCAAACTGTCCTCATCTCATATTCATTACTATCAATGATGGCTTGCAACTCATCAGTGTGAGCTTCATATTCAGCCTTTAATTGATGAAGTTCCTCCTCGGCCTCCTGACGTACCTTGTTGATGGTTTCCTGCTGTGATGCCCAGGCAGCAGCATGACCCGCAGCGTGTCCAGCCTTATAAGTATCTTCAAACATTATTCATCTCCCTTTTGATTCATCTTGTCTCTCTAGTAGTGGGCGATATTAACTAAACATGAATTCACTAGCCTGTACGCCATCCAGATCCAAGCTACCTCTAGCTGGCGGTGGGCCTACCTTAGCTCTAACATCTACAGACAACCCCTCATATAATTGCTTCAATACATCTTCACGATAAATGGAGACATAGGTATCCCGTAATACTTCAAAGAGTAAGCCTGTATCTGCTGCATGAGTGCTGAATGAATCATGGATCATACCCCAGGCTAGGGGAGTACCATTAGCCTCCTCACAGGCCAACACAGTTAGCATAAGGTGCGCTGCATCATTACCATGGATGAAGTTAGGGGCTATACCATGCGACTGCTTAGAGCCATCAGTAGTGGTAGCACCTATCCTCCTCGTAAAGCGAATCCTCCTGCCTTCATAGTAGACATTCACCCGCTTAGTATCATGGTGATAATATTCTTGAGTTATTGGTAATCCTATGGGTGATACCCAGTGTGTAGCCCCTGCTGTACTATCGGGTGATGCCTTAGTGTTAGCCAATGCTACAGCCCTGAGATAGCCCATAACATCAAAGGCACTGGTGCTAATTGTACTGATTGACTCTAGGACTAGCTCGACGAGATACCCAGGGTAGGGCGAGGTGATACCCTTGGCGTACTCAAGCTGCCCCTTACGGTACACTAGCTTCTTACACATATCGGATATCTGACTTCGCATGCCAGCCGCAGTGACACCATATGAGAGAGTCATTACATTTTGCTTGAGCAAGTCCCTCGATACCTTACCTCGCCAGTAGTCAGCCTCATCTCCGCTACGGGTTTCTAGTAGTCGCTCAACATTATGAACTACTGCTTGATAGATATCTGCGGGTAGCTCACCTGTACCCACCACGTTAACAGCCTCA
>Ga0070747_1000876_pt1 | contig 14841 bp, 11 predicted proteins | sample VirMetDEL_Mar_31_FD_77321 | JGI IMG/M metagenome (GOLD analysis project Ga0070747, IMG submission 77321) | Aqueous microbial communities from the Delaware River and Bay under freshwater to marine salinity gradient to study organic matter... | ecosystem: Environmental > Aquatic > Marine > Coastal...
CTTATTTTAGCATATCTCAAGAAGTTCAGCTTAATACTTATTTAAGAGCTACATTGGTTAATGACTATATAAATAACATACCTCTTGATATTTATACTATAGTTATACGACTTCAAGATGCTGGTGATGTTCACGATCTTACATTAACTGTAGACTTGAGATTAGCTATACCACAAAACTTTATATTCAATAGAACTTTCGAGTATGATGATCCTACGGGTGATCCTGAAATATATCCATTTACGGTTATAAAAATAGACAACACAGTTCCAGGTGCCACGCTTGCACAGCAAGGTTGGTATATATTTAATCCTGGTTGGTTTACTCTTTATAACCCTTGTAATGGAGCTCCTGGATCTGCGTCTAGTGGTCTAGTGCAATATGCTGGTGGTAATTTTATTACCCTACCTCTAACTCAACCTGATGAAGCCGGTAATCAATGTAGAACTTCAGTAGGCGCGGGTGAAGCTGTTTGGTATTTTTCATCAACTAGTCAAAATGCTGTAGAAGATTTAATGAGACAGGATAATCCAGATTTACCTAACACAGGTGGAACAATAAGCAACGGCTTTAATTGCGTTGGAAGTGATCCTGCTGTACCAGCTAATCCAGATGTTACAAATATATTGTTCCAAGTAATTTAAAATAAAAATAAGTAATAATTAAGTATGGCCGGAGCGATAATCGAAATTAAGTATTTTAATACGTTTTTGTTAAAGAAGACAAATAGCAGTAATGAGCCTATATGGAATGGTTCTTTTGGTATACCTCCTACAATAGGGGGATATCCAGCTGTAGGTGGTTCTTTAAATGATACTAATAGCTGGGTCATTGAAGAGTCTCGTATTAGAGGTGGATTTAACAACACTAATGTAGACTATGGAGTAAAAGCTTATATAGTAGAAGAAGAACCAAACGCATCGTCTAGAGTTAACTCATTGATATACTCTGGTATATTTAATTCTAGAACAGGTATAAATAGAACTAATGTATTTTCTGTAGGGGAAGACATAACTAAATCTACAGATCCTGCAAATGGTTCAATACAAAAACTATATGCTGAAGATACTAATTTAATTATACTTCAAGAAAACAAAGTAAGTAGAGCTTTAATAGATAAAGATGCTATATATTCAGCTGAAGGTGGTGGTGCTGTTACATCTAGCAACTTAGTCATAGGTGTTATACAGCCATACGCTGGTGAATACGGTATATCTAAAAACCCTGAAAGCTTTGCTGTTTATGGTTATAGAAAATACTTTTCTGATAAAAACAATAACGTTATACTGAGATTAAGTTTAGATGGTATAGAAGAAATATCTTCGTATGGTATGACTGATTTCTTTAGAGACCAATTAAATGATATAGATTCTCAATTTGCTGCAGGAAAAGTTATAGGTGGTTACGATATACACAACAATCAATATGTAGTATCTATGCAAGGTGAAGCTAAATACCAAACACTTTCTTTTGATGAAAGACCTAAGGGCTGGACTAGTAGATTTTCTTACAATCCTGATCAAATATTTAGTTTAAGAAACAAGTTTTATACTACTAAAGACAACAAACTTTGGCAACACTATTCTATAGAGGTTAATAGAGGTAATTTTTATGGTGTAGATACACCTAGCAGTATAGCTTTAGTTTTAAATCCTAACCCAACTAACTCTAAAAACTTTCAAACTATAGGTTATGAAGGTAGTAACGGTTGGAAAGTAAACAGTATTTTATCTGATTCTACAGGTGAGGACAATGGAACAACTTGGACAAATAGTTTTGATTCAATATCACCAATATATAGTTATTACGAAGGAGAATATGTTATAAATCCAGCAAATAATCAAGCTGTAACTAGAGCTAACTATGCAGCTACATTTGGAACTGCTAATCCTCCTTACCCAAGATATCACGCTGGATTTACTAGAAAAGAAAATAAATACGTAGCTAATATAGTAAACAATAGCCCAGCCGCAGAAGGTGAAATAATATGGGGTGATTCTATGAGTGGTATTAAAGGATTTTATGCTACTGCTACTCTTTCAACAGATAATACTACAAATTTAGGAGGTGAAAAAAGCTTGTTTTCAGTTGAGAGTACATACGTAATGAATAATGGTTATTAATGAATAAGTTAACTAATTACACTAGAAAGTTAGAAGCATTACAAGAGTTATTAATACAAAATAATGATAAAGATTTTATACATGGAGATGGTGAAAAACTTGTAAACAACGAGGAGTTTCCAATAAAACATAATTTCTCAGATCAATTATATATGAGAGAAATGAGAATGAAGGCTGGAACGTTCGTAGTAAGTGCTATACATCATACAGATCATTTTTGGTTTTTAATGACTGGTAGAATATTAGTAACAACAGACGGAGAAACTGTTGAGCATATTGCTCCTTGTTTTGAAAAGTCTATAAAAGGAGCTAAAAGATTTATAGTTTGCGTAGAAGATTGCGTATTTATAAATGTACATAAAAATCCGTCTAACACAAATAATTTAGACGAAATAGAAAAAAACTTATATTCTTTTACTATAGAAGAATATTTAAATAAAGAAGAATAATATGTCAGGAATAGTAACAGCCGGAGTAATAGGATCTGCAGTTAGTGGAATTTTTGGTGGCATTGGCGCTAGTAAAGCTAAACGAGCAGCCGCAAGAGAAAAAGCTAGACTACAAGCCAAGCTTAACAACTTAGAAGCTAATAGACAAGAAATAATAAATCCTTATGAAGGAGTAGAAGACCTGTCTGCGCTTATAAGTAATCCATTTGCAAATCTTGGTGTTGCAACACAAGCGGCAGAAATACAAATGGAAGAAAGTGATTTAGCTTTAGCTACTACATTAGACACTCTAAGAGCTACTGGTGCTTCAGCTGGTGGTGCCACTGCTCTTGCTCAAGCAGCACTTAGAAGTAAAAAAGGAGTTGCAGCTAGTATAGAACAACAAGAAGCTCAAAACGAAAAACTAAGAGCTCAAGGCGAACAACAAAGACAACAGCAGTTAATGGCTGAGCAGAGAAGATTACAGCAAGCTGAAGTAGCTGGTGAACAATTTGTTTTTGGAACTAGAGAACAAAGAGAAATGCAAGAGCTAGATAGAACAGCGGCATTACTAGGAATGTCCACACAATCAAAAGCTCAAGCTCAAAGAGATCAAACAGCAGCTATAACAGGAGCTATAGGAGGTGTAGCACAAAGTATTGGAGGTGGATTTCAAGCTGGAATTTTTTAGTTAAAAACTAATTGATAGTAATAAGAAATGGAAAACAAAAATGTAATAAACAACCTTATTATAAAGCAAATTAATAAGAGTAATGCTATAGCTTATAATAAAAAATATTTAGCTGAATCTTCTGACTATGATTTTAAAATACTAGACAATGCTTACGCTGATACTGCTAAGCTATATGCTAGTCTTAAAATGAATATTATAAATAAAAAATGCACTACACCTAATTGTTACTTTGAAAACGTTAGATTAAAACAGTTAGAAAAAGCTCCACAAATATCAATAGACTTTTTACAGAACATTGCTGCAGAACTTTCAACCGTTGAAGATCCTAATTTTGATGTTAATAATAATTACGAGTATACGGTTGCTAATTCTATATTAACTGCTAAGCCTGGGTTTTCTAGAACGGATGGATATATTACAGCTTTACAGTTAAACGAAGATGGAAGTCAAACTATAATATTCGACGGTCCTATGTTTGAATCTCCATTAGTTATAAACAATACAGCGCTAATCGCTTTACTAGAGTCAGATACATCTTTAGTGGCATCGACACCAGATATAAATAAAGACATGCTGAGATTATTGACTGAAGTTGGTGTTTTTTCTCCTTCAGATGTATTAGAGAACGGTAGTTTAAAACCAAACGCTAGAATATCAGATGAATTTATAATGACAAACTCTGATGGGTCTTATGATTATGAAATTATAGAAATAGGTGGTGGTAAAGGTAGAAACATCCTAAAGTTTGATATGGATAAAATAGATAAAAAGGTAACTCCATTTATTAACGCTGAAGTAGCAGGACTACTTAGCTCTGAACAAGAGACTGTAGCTGCTTGGAACGTTTATATAGCGCAAGGCACAAGTGTAGAAGAAGATGATCAAATGGCACAGAACGCTAATGCTGGTTCTAAATCTTGGAGCTACGAACAAGACTTACCATTGTCTCAAGATAAAAAAGTTTTATTTGAAAGTAAATATAAAGATTACTTTATGAATAACTATTTAAAGCAGTTTACTACAAACCAACTACCTGCGGTTAGAGAAGACGCTGCTGTTTTTGACTATGCTGAAGCTAAGCAAGCTAAAGCTGATAAGTTTATAAAAGAAAATTCTTAAAATTTAATTAAATGCCAAATCCAATAGAAGAGTGGAATAGAAAAGCTAGGGAAGAGCACGATAGGCTAGATAGTGTAAAACCACCACTAACTGCAGATCAGAAAAGAGAAGGTTATAATTTATGGCTACAAAATAACCCTAAGCCTAAAGCAGGTGAAGGAACTGTTCTTAGACCTGTTGAAGTAGACGAACAACCGGTTTCTCAAGACTTACAGTTTAGCTCTTTAGATCAAAGTTTATTAGATCAACCTAAATCTAAAACTCAAGTTGCACCTATAGATGACTTTTTAGTAGAAGAATTACCTGGATCTGAAGAGGAATTTATTAAAACCATTGCACCTCAATTATCAGCTATAGGTTTTGATGTTGACCAAACGGGTGTTGGTAATGAAATAAGAATAACATCTGCGCGTGTAAACGGTGAAACTAAATCTACTTTACCTGAACCAGTTAATATAAGACTTGACTCTGATCAATCTTTACAAGTTTTAAATGATATAATAAAAAACCACGGAAATTTAAATTTTATTAATGAAGCTGAAGAAAGGTATGGTAAAAAATATGCTGACTATGGCTCTATAATAACAGCTCCAGATTTAACACAAGAAGAAATACAGAAGCAAATAAACTCTGATCTTGTAAGAAAATTTGAAGAATTCGAGGGTAGATTAAATTCTTTAAGTGCTCAAGGCGCTGGTAGTGTTGAAGGTTTAAGACAGAAAAGTGCAGCTAATGAATTCACAAATGAAAAAGAACTCGCAGCATATGATCAATGGTTAGCAACTGGAAATGTAATACAGACGCTAACTGAAGACGAGATAAAAGACTGGGATTTACAAAGAAAGAAAAAATATAGAGAAGATAAATCAAAAGAGTATTCTAAAAATTTAAGTGATGACGAAAGAATTTATTTCAACGCATTATCTTATCAAGATATTTTAAAAACAAGTAAGTTAACAGAAACTTTTGAAAATGATATAAAACTATTTGAAGAAAAAAACAATAGTTATATTTCAAACGTGCAAGCTTATGAAGAAAAAGTAGATGAAGTTAATAAACAAGTAGCTAATATAGATAAAAGAATAAACTCTACGTTCGCTAAAGATGAAGATGGTAAAATAATAGCTACAACCCAAAGAGAGGTTGATTTATATAATAGTTTAGTAAACAAAAGAAATGAAATAATAGCTTCTGGTCCTACAGAGCAAGAGACTTTTGAACTGCAAAAACAGTTTACTATACTAATAGACGATCAAAACAAAATACAAGAAGCTCAAAAGTTTTTACAAAAGCCAACAACACAAGCAGCGCCTATATCTATACAAAATTTCAATACTGATTATAGTAAAATGAATCAGTTATTTACAGGTTTTAAAGATTTAGGTCTTAGTGTAATTCATGGTGGTATAGAACTTCAAATGTTAAAACTTTCTAACACAACACCAGGTCAAGTAGCTCAAGAATTATTAAATATAGATATTACAGATGCTGAAACTAGAGCTAAAGTAATGGAAGATGTTTTTGGTTTAGTTTCTCTTAAAAAAGAATTAGATTTAGAATCTTCTTTATATGAAAAACCTTTAGAAATAACTGATATAAAGTCTATGTCAGATGCTGCTGATTGGGTTGTAGGAGCTGGTATAAACGCTATACCATCTTTAAGTATGGCATTCACTGGGCCGTTTGCTTTACCTTTATTCTTTATGAGTGGATATGGTAGCAAAGGTATTGAAAATTCAATAGAAGCTTACGATGCTTCTGCAAGATTGTCTAAAAACTTAAAAGAAAATCCTGAACTATCTGGAGATATAAGCTCACTTACTTTAAGTCTAGAACAAAAAGCAATAGCAGATCAAATTACAGAGGATAGAAAAATACTAGATCGTTCTTTTCTTCGAACCCAAATAACTCAAAGTCTTTTTGGTGGTGCTGAAGTTGCTTTCGAAGGATTAGTAACAATGAAACTTTTAAAAGGTATAAACATTGGAGCTAAATCAGTGCCTAATAATATAATAAAAAAAGCTACAGAAACACAAGCTAAAAAAATAGGTAGTAAATTAAGTATATACGCAAACCAAGGGCTAAATTATGGATATCAAATAGGTAAGTCTGGTGCTTTAGAAGGCGGCTCTGAATTTGGTACAACTTTAGTTCAGAACTTTTCAGATATATACATACAAGGTAGAGACGGTAACTTTTTTGATATATTTGAAGGAGGCTTAGAGTCGCTTGCTCAAGGAGCTTTAGTAGGTAAAGGTATAACAACAATAAGAGGAGCTGGTGCTTTTAAAAATGCAGTAGCTATGGAACTAGCTACCAAGTCAGAGTATAATAAGCTTCAAGGTATACTCAAACAAATAAAAGATTTAACAGGAGTGAAAGGGCTTAATAACTTTGGTCAAGGAGTTCCACTTCCTTTACAAACAGCTGAAGTACAGTCTTTGATAGAAGAACTTACATTAGAGGGTGAAACTATTAAAAATAGTATTATATCTAGGCTTGGTTATGATTTGACCTTAGAAGACGCTTCTGCAGTTGGTGAAATAAATAGAGAAATAAGAAGAATAAATAATAGAATGCTTTCTTTATCACAAAGTGATATGTCACCTTCTCAAAGAAAAGCCGCTGTTAATATATTAGAGCAAAGATTTAAGGATTTACAATTACAAAGAGAAACTATATTAACTGGAGAAAATAACATCGAACGAAACAGAGCTGAAGCTGTTTCAACTGCTTTATCTTTTGAATCTAGCGCTGGTTATCAGTTATATAATGAGCAAATGCAAGCAGCTAGTATTGTTAGTTTAGCCAATGAATTCAACTCTTTAGACAATGCTGTATCACAAGAGCTTTTGACTGAAGCTAAGAATCAGTTAGAGTCAGAGCGAAAAACTTTAAAAGAACCAACTGAAGACGAGATAAGATCTAGAGCTTTTAAAAACTTTGAAAATAAACATTATTCAGAGCAGATAGATAAAGGTTTTAACAATGGTGTAGAATACGCTAAAAACCAAGATTTAAATGTTAACATACAAATGTTTGACGGTGATACCGCTAATAAAGATTTTATAAATGCGGTAGAACAAGCTGGAGGATTTGAAGGTCAAACAGATTTAAATGGAAATGAAATAACTCCAAAGCAAGCTAAAGCAGATATGCTTTCTTCTGTATTAAGAGGTGAGCAAGAAGCTGTAGAAATAAACGGTAATATAATTATACACAAGCCTAACTCTGTTAAAAATAGAAGAACAGGAGTTGTTGCTCATGAGGTATTACACTTTCAAGCTAGACAAAAGTTTGGAGCAGAAGGAGTTAATGAAGCTGGTGAGGCTTTATTAAATTACTTAGAAAAAAATCAACCTGATTTATATGCTCAAGTTAAATTTAGAATAGATCAAAACTATACTGAAGTAACAGAAGAAGGAGATATAGTAAAAGATAAAGAATACTACGAAGAAGCTATGAATGCTATGTCTGATGTATTATCTGACGGTGCAAAAGTTAAACCGGGTAGTTTAGAGTCTTTGAGAATATTTGCAAATAAATTACTACCTACTAAATTTCAATTTAAAACTAGTGAAGGTAATGGCGTTTACGAGTTTGTAAAGTCATTTAATAAAGAAGCTCATTTAGGTCAAAAAACTGGAGCCAAGGTTATTAAAATAAAACCAGAAGTTGAAACAACAGCTATTGCTGCATCTAAAACTGTACCAAGCAAATCTTTAACTAAAGCTAAAATAGCTTCTGAAAAAGTTCAACAAATATACGACGAAAAAGGAGTGGCTGGTGCTTTTGAAATAATAGAACAGTTTAAACCTATAACAAACAAGATAGTAGAATCTAGAAGTCAAGCTCCTGGTTTTGATCGTCAACTATTAACAGACGAAATAGAAACTGGACAAAGAGGTATATTTGACTTGATTAGAGATTATGATCCAGAGTCTGGAGTTCCATTAGCTGCTTATGTAAATAAATTTTTACCAGCAAGAGCTATTGAAGCTTCTAAAAGAGTTTTAGGTGAAACATTTGAAGTAGATGTTACTGAAGCTAAAGGTATAGTAGCAGAAGAAGTAGCTGAAGCGGTATCTGAAAAACCAATAGCTAAAAAACCTACTGAAACTGTAGAATTTTCACAAGCACAAGTAGAAAAAATAGGCGCTAAAGATAAGGTTGAAATTGAAACTAGAATAACAGAGGCTACAAACGAAGCTTTTAAAGGTCAAGATATAAAAACTTTTGGACAGACTAGAAATGTACCTAAAGCTGTAGCTGATATTTATGCTGGGATGTTTGGTTTAAATCCTCAAACTATAACTGATAAAACTAGAAACTATCAGAAAACAGACGCTGAAGGATTAACAACAGCTAAACAGTTCTTGCTTAAAAATGCTAATAATGATTTTGCTAGATTACCTGAAACTAAAGACGGTTTCGGCAAAGGTACTTTCTTACCTAGAAATGTAATGAATGCATTGTACACAAACGGTAAGTTAACTGGTACTCTAAAGGATTATATGGATCTTATTAGGCAAAAACCTACTAAACCAATATATAGAGATGCTGTAGGTCAAACAATACGAGGTTTATTAAACTTGCATATTAGAAATCGTATGTTCGAAAATTTAGTACCTACAACCGCTGAAAGAGCTGTTGGTGGCGCTAAGTTTAGTAAAACAAAAGCTATTACTAAGCAAGAAGAAATATTTAAAAATCCAGATTTAATAAAGTTATTTAAAGATGTATCTCAAGCTAAAAGTATAATAGACGTAGGTGAAATAATAGGTATTAAAGGTAAAATAACTGTAAATGATTCTAATAGAGCTCAAAAACAAGGGCAAATGTTAGATTTTATAAAAGCAGGTAATATACCTAGCTCTGTATTTGAAATAGCTAAATTTCAAAACTTTGCTAGAAGAAAAGTTAATGGCGTTTACGTCGATATTCCAGCAAGAGGAGGTTTGTATTATGGTAAATCAGACCCTGCTTATCAAACCGCATTAGATGCTGCAAAAGAAAATGACTCAAAATACCCAGATTTAGCAAAAGCTAAAAGAATAAATGTAAATAAAGCTTTCACTAAAGAAAGTATAAAACAGTCAAAAGAAAATACAAAATTTTTAAACAGCTTTGTTAATATATTAAACGATGCTGTTAACAAAAATGGCTTGCCTATAGAAATAGCCGCTTTATATATAACATCCGGTTATCAAGCTACAACAGGTATAATAAAAATTGCAGCGCCTTTTAAATATAAATCTACTAAGTTTGAGTATGCTGGTAAAGATGCTAGTAAAGCTAGTGATAACAAAGGAGAAAAATTTAGAGAAGAACATACCATACCTGCTTCTGTTATAGGTGCTAACCTTATATTAGCTATACAAAAAAATGCTGTAAAACCTGTAATGAAAGCTATTGAAGATAATTATTTTCAAGTTCAACTTTCTAAAAAAGATGATACTAAGTTAGATAAAGCTGGTTTAGATTCTACTCTTTTTGAAGGTCAAACTGTGTTTGATAGTCCAATAAGCAGATTAGCAGCAGCTGGTATCAACCTACAAACAATAGTGAATCCTTTGAACGGCAAAAATATAGCTGAAGAAAACGGAGTAGGTATAGACTTAAAAATATATAATAAGTTAAATAAAGATCAGCAAGCACAAGCATCAGCTATACAAAACGAGCAGATAATAAAAGGATTATCTGATACTAGTCTAGATGTTAAAAAATCTATAAAACTGTTAATACCTGGAGTTGCTAACAAAGTTAAGTTATCAAAAACATTAAACGACGGTTTAGCTCCTGATTCTTTAAAATACGATAGTTTTACTCCTATAGAAAAAGTAATTACAGACTTAGGTACAGCTGATAAAGCTCTTAATAATGGTAGAAAACTAAATGCTCCGGTTAAAAAAATTAGAGTGTTTGACTTTGATGATACACTAGCTAGATCAAAAAGTATGGTTATAGTAAATATGCCTGATGGTTCTAGTAGAAAAATAAATGCAACTGAGTTTGCTGCTGAAGCTTCTAACTTAGAGGCAGAAGGCGCTAAATTTGATTTTACTGAGTTTAGTAAGGTTGTTGAGGGTAAAAAAGGACCTTTATTTAATGTAGCAGAAAAAATAGCTGCGGCTAGAGGAACTGAAGATATATTTATATTAACTGCTAGACCTGCTAATGCTGCTGGTCCTATACAAGCTTTTATGAAAGCTAATGGCATAGATATACCTTTAAAAAATATAACAGGCTTAGGTGACGGTACTGCCGCTGCTAAAGGTAGGTGGATAGCTGGTAAGGCAGCTGAAGGTTATAATGACTTTTATTTTGCTGATGATGCTATAAAAAACGTACAAGCAGTTAAAGATGTACTTAGCCAAATAGATGTTAAATCTAAAGTACAACAAGCAAGAGCTAGTAAAACAAGAGCTTTCAACACTATAGTCAATGAAATGATATCTGACTCTGCTGGTATTGAAACTTATAAAAAGTTCTCTGCTGCAAAAGCTAAAACAATAGGGGCTAGCAAAGGTAAATTCAGTTTCTTAATACCTGCGTCAGCAGAAGACTTTACAGGTTTATTATACAGCATGCTTGGTAAAGGTAAAAAAGGAGATGCTCAAATGGCTTTTTTAAAGTCAAACCTTATCGACCCTTATATGAAAGCAGAAGATTCTGTTATTCAAGCTAAGATATCTGCTTCTAATGATTTTATGGAGCTAAAGAAACAGTTTGAAAATATACCAACAACTTTAGAGACTGAAACAGGAGTGGGTAAATTTACTTATCAACACGCTCTTAGAACTTACATATGGACACAGCAAGGTATGTTAGTTCCTGGTTTATCTAAAGCTGATACTAATAAGTTGAATAAGTTTATAACAAATAGCACTGAGCTTCAAGTATTTGCTGATCAACTTATAAACCTACAAAAAGGTAAACCATATCCTAAACCTACTGAAACTTGGTTAGCTGGCAATCTTACCACAGATATTATAGGTGGTATAGATAAAGTTAATAGATCAGAATATCAGCAAGAGTGGAGAGAAAATGTAGACATTATATTTTCAAAAGAAAACTTAAATAAAATGGAGGCTGCGTATGGAACTCGTTGGCGTAAAGCTTTAGAAGATTCTTTACGTAGAATGAAGGCTGGTAGCAATAGACCAATTGGTGGCAATGAAGTAACTAACCAGTTACTTGACTGGCTTAACAATTCTGTTGGTGCTGTTATGTTCTTAAATACAAGATCAGCCGTGCTTCAGACAATATCTACTGTAAACTTTTTAAATTGGGGTGATAATAATATTGTAGCTGCAGGTAGAGCGTTTGCAAACCAAAAGCAGTACTGGTCAGATTTTATGAAACTTATGAACTCTGATTATTTAGTTGAACGTAGAAACGGTCTTAAAATAAATGTTAGTGAATCTGAAATAGCTGATGCTGTTAAAGACTCAAAGAACAAACCTAAAGCTGCTATAGCATTTCTGCTTAGCAAAGGATTTGTATTAACTAGATACGCTGATAGTTTTGCTATTGCTTCAGGTGGTTCTACTTTTTATAGAAACAGAATTAAGAAGTATGTGAAAGAAGGTATGGATCAAAAATTAGCTGAGCAAAAAGCTTTTCAAGATTTTAGAGCTGTTGCAGAAGAAAGTCAACAGTCTAGTGATCCATCTAAAATTAGTAAGCAACAAGCCTCCGCTGCTGGTCGTGTTATACTTGCTTGGGCTAATACACCTATGCAGTATGCACGTATACAAAAAAGAGCTATACAAGATCTTGTAAATGGTAGAGGTGATTGGAAAACTAATGTTTCTAAAGTAGCTTATTATGGCATCGTACAGAACTTAATATTTAACGCACTTCAACAAGCTTTATTTGCTTTAGGTTTTGGTGAAGATGAAGACGAAGAAAAAGACCCTAAGAAAAAAGCATTAGCAGATAAAAAAATATCTAGAGCTGCAAACGGTATGATAGATTCTCAGCTAAGAGGCTTAGGTATAATGGGTGCCGCTACAGCTTCAGCTAAGAACGTTATAATAAAACTATATGAAGAGCATAATAAGAAAACTCCTGAGTATGAAGCAGCAGCTATAGAAGCGCTAGGGTTTTCTCCACCACTTAGCTCTAAGTATAGAAAGCTAGTTGGAGGTTTAAAAAGCTTTAGTTGGAATAGAAAAGAAATGAAAGAGAAAGGCTTTAGTTTAGATAACCCAGCTTATTTAGCGGGTGCTCAAATAATATCTGCTGTTACAAACATACCTTTAGATAGAGTTATAAAAAAGGTTAATAACTTAAGAGGTATGGTTAGCAATCAAACTGAAACTTGGCAAAAGGTAGCACTTGGTCTTGGTTGGGGAACTTACGATGTTGGACTTCCTTATTATGGAGGTTGGGACAAGCCTGTAGATCCTACGCCAGAACAAATAGAAGCTAAAAAAATAAGTGACCTTAAGAAAGAAACTAAAAAAGATGAGCAGGTAAAAATGCTAGAGGATTTTGGTTTAAATAAAAAAGAAATAAAAGAGTTGCCTAAAGAAGAGGATAGAGTTAAAAAAATAATAGAACTAAAAGAAAAACCAAAGCCTAAGAAAACTAAATCAGAAAGTGCTGAGGAGAAACTTAGAAGACAATATGACTCTATAAAAGCAGAGAACAAACCTGAGCAAGTTAAGAGCTTATTAGGTTTTGGCCTTACTAAAAAACAAGTTAGAGCTTTGAAATACGAAAAAGATAGAGTAGAGAAAATATTAGAATTAATGAAAAATAAATAATTATGGGATCACCACTGTATGGTAAAATAAGCAGCGCCTGTAAAGCTGCTGCAAAAAGAAAATTTAAAGTTTGGCCTAGCGCTTACGCTTCTGGTTGGGGCGTGAGATGTACTAAAGCTGGTGGACCTAGTAACTTCGGAGGTAAAAAGAAAAAGTAATGGCGTATAAACAAGAAACTCCAATGATGCATTGTGCTGCTACGGTTATGCACTCTAAACCTTGGAATAAAATGCGTAATAGAACTGCTGCTGTGTCTGGTAGAGGCGACGGAAATAAAGTAGGTTTAGCTCACGCAGAAGAAAAAAGAACTTCACCTTTCCAAAAGAAAACAAAAGGTGGTGGTACTCGTAAAGTCTGCTTACCAGCTTCTAAAGTAAAATCAATGAGCTCTGCTGAAAAGAAAAAAGTAATTGCAGCTAAAGAATCAGCTGCGTCTCAAGGTAAAAGACAAAGATCAAGTAAATCAAACGTTAAAGGTGCTAGAAAAAAAGGAGCTACTTTACGTGATTGGTTTGAAAAAGAAAATTGGATTAACGTTAAAACAGGAAAGCCTTGCGGCGAATAATAAAATGAGTTTATCAGATATGAAGCTTTACGCTATGAATGCAGGCACAATAGGTGTCACAACTTTTACGCAAATAGAAGACGCATTGAAAATATTTCTACTATTAATTACTATAGGTTATACAATATCTAAATGGGCTAATATTAAAAAAGAAAAAGAAGATTGAAGTACTTTAACTACGAAGAGTTCGACTCACCCGACATACAAGGTAGTGGACAGCTGATGGATCCTAAGCTTCTTGAAATGATAGATGAAGCTAGAGAAATATATGGCAAGCCTATACACGTGACTAGTGGGTATAGAACAGTTGAGCATAATAGAAGAGTTGGTGGAGTAAAATCATCTTCTCATCTTAAAGGTTTGGCTATAGATGTAGCATGCGTAAATTCTGATGATCGCTTTGCTATGTTGTCTGCTTTATTAGAAGTAGGCTTTAATAGAATAGGTGTTGCTAGTACTTTTATTCACGTAGACATCGACAAAGATAAATCACAAAATCTAATTTGGACATATTAATTATGGCATATAAATCACCAGCAGCAATAAAAGAAGCTGCATACGAAAAACAAAATAGGAAAATGCGATCTAAGCATAAGTCCGAAACAGGTAAAACACTAGGTAAAAGACAAACAGAAGGTACTGGCAAGCGGCGAGTATCATTTGCTTGTAGATTTGGTGGTATGGCTGGAGCTCTTAAAGATGCCAAAGGAGAACCAACAAAATTAAAAATGGCATTAAAAAAATGGGGTTTTGGTAGCAAAGAAGCTGCTAGAAACTTTTGTAATAAACATAAATCAAAAAAATAAAAAAATGGCAGCATCAAAATTTTCAGGGCTTTTTATGAAAAAAAGTCCTATGTATATTGATCCTAGAGAAAAAGCTAGCGATACAATAAGAGTTCCTAAAAAATATAAATTAAATGAAATTGTTAGTGAAGATGATCTAGACAAAGTTACAAAACAAACTGTATCAGGTCAGGATTATAGTAGAGTTAAAGTAGATAAAAAAGGACCTTATGTTACTTACATAGGTGATAAAGAAGAAGATTAAAATATGAGAAGTAGATCGCCGTTTTACCAAGACAAATGTGAGCTTGCTAAACAAAAAATGAAAGAAGGATATATGAAAAAGAAATATC
>Ga0070747_1000877_pt1 | contig 14816 bp, 9 predicted proteins | sample VirMetDEL_Mar_31_FD_77321 | JGI IMG/M metagenome (GOLD analysis project Ga0070747, IMG submission 77321) | Aqueous microbial communities from the Delaware River and Bay under freshwater to marine salinity gradient to study organic matter... | ecosystem: Environmental > Aquatic > Marine > Coastal ...
CAGAAACTCTAGGCCTACAAGCACCAGATGAAAATATTCAAAAAGCTGGCACATTGCTTTCAATGAATAGAACTGATGAAGCTGTTAAATGGTATATGAAGTCAGGCGTATCTACGGCTAACACAGCTAAAGACCAGATCAAGAATGCAGTAGGTACATCATTAAGAGTTAATATAAGAGGCATGAACGGGCTTAATGCAGTTAATGCTGATAAAAGTTATACCAGTGCATTAATACATGATATTCAATTGCCTGCACAAGGTGATATCGATGCAGCCTCTGTCCCAATGTATAAAGATATGTTTCAAGATAATGTTGATAACCTTCTTTTAAAGTCTGGATGGGAAAAGGATATGTTTGCAGAAGGCATGAATGGGGGTCAACCTTATGATCAATCTGCGAATGGTGTTATAGAGTATTTAAAAGACTCAGGTGTATGGGGCGATATGGATGCTTCAGTTAAATTGCTTGAGAATAAAATAGATTTCCCTGGCTGGGGTATAAAGAATAAAGAGAATACTTATTCAGCTCGCCACTTCTTATTTCAATTAGATGCATTAGATAAACTAGATCAAGCAGAACTTATGATAGGCAATGTAAACAAGACATCTAAATCTTCTATACAAGCGACTATATCTAATATACTTGGTTCAGATGAAGAGGCAAATCAAATATCTAAAGGTAAAGCTGATATAGCTACTGACCCTCTAGAGCCAAATCAAGTTATTCAAACTGGGCCAAACTCATACAAGAGTACTACTCAAAAAATTATAGAAGATCCACTTGTTAAAATGCTTAATGCTATATCTGTTAAACAGAAAGCAGAGGAGCAACAAACAGCAATTGATGCATCCGGTAGCGTTATGTTTGATGAACAAGCTAATCAGGAGATAGCTCAAAATGCTTATATGAACGAAGCATTAGAAGCATTAAATAGAAATATGAGATCAGTTAGTACCGATGACAATGATGATATGAGTGACGCAGCTAGTATGCCAATGCCATTGCCAGCAACTCTACCAGGAGGCGATCCTGGGTTTTCAGAATTTGGGGAAGGATTGCAAACCCCTAAAGAAGCTGGTATTATGTCTCTTGAAGATGCCATTACTTTTAAAAAGAATCAAGAAGCAATACAAGCGCTAGAAACTATGAGCCCTGCACAGATTCGAAGAACACCTTCTGATTTACAGTCAAGTATTTCACCTGTTGCTCAAGGCATGGGTGTGCCAGGGCAAGCACCATCTAACCTACCTAAAAAGAATCGAGGTGAGTCTAATCAAGAGTATGTAGATAGCCTTAATTTAGATGGTGAATCTGAATTTGCAGCAACAATTAAAAATGTATATCAAGAAGTTGAGATGGGAGAAGCTGCTAATATTAAAGCTGAGTTGGATAAATTATATCAAGAAAGATCAGATGCATTTTTAGATCCTTCATTTAATGCTAATAGCAAGAAGGCCAAGGCAATTGATAATAAGATAGCTAAATTAGAAGCAGCACAAGCTAAGGCTATAGATATACAGGGTATGGCTCCAGATGAACAGATAGACACAATTATACTGGAGATGTTTGAGAATCAATCAGATTATCTGCCTAAAGGTATGAAGAAGTTTAAGAGCCTTAATGAGTTTATCGATTACTTAAGTAAAGCCGGAAGCGTTAAGCCTGTAAATCAGTCTACAGGGAGTGAGAATCAAGAGTACTGGCCAGAAGAAGGGTACTAAATGGAAACTATTCAAAGCTTTGAGAATAAATTCAGAGCAGAACAACCTAATTATAAACCCGATCTAACAGGTAGAGCATTAATAAACTCTTTAAATAGAGATGTTTTTGACGGACAATTAATCCCCCATATATCAGACTGGAATAATATAGAGCAATCTCCAAGTACTTCTGCATGGAGCATTATGACTGATTATAACCCAGTCGTAAGAGCTGTAGATTTAGCTTGGAAGCCTGTTAATGCATTATTAAACCTAGTCCCTGGAATGAAAGACCGACCGGGTGATGCTGCTGGTCCTGGTAGATCAATGATGGATAAGTTTTTTGGTGCCGTTGAAGGCATTCCTGGATTTCTAAACCATTTTAAAGCAAATTCAGATGAGTATTTACCCGATGCATTAGAAGCTTTAAGAACCGGCTCTCCTGGGCTTGGAAAAATATTTCAATTAGGGAAGGCTCTTTATGATTACGCTGAATCAGATAAAGTTGCTTTAGGAGCTCAATTAAGATCTGGTAAAATTAATCAAGCTCAATATGATACGGCTATTAAGAATATAGATGCAGCGTCAGCAGCCAAGAATGGATATGACTCAACTATAGGAGCGGCTCAGGGAGGTTTTAATAGTTCAATAGCATGGGCTCTTGGGCATGAAGATTCTGAGCAAATGTTTAAATACTGGAATCATAAAGCGTATGATTGGGCAAAATGGGCTAATGGCAGGCATCAAGAAAGGTTAGATGAGGACACAGAATTAAGAGCTCTAGAGGCATGGCATAGAGAGGAGACTCCAAGCCTTTCTAATGTATGGCATCCTCAAATGTGGGTAAGAGGATTTGAGACCTTAGCTCCTACTATGGCTACAGCTGCATTGCCAGGTGGAGTTCTTAGGGTTGCTGGTGCAGGTGTGCAAAACTTAGGTAAAGGGGCGGCTGTATCTGGATTAATCAGCGGAAGCAATGCTATGGTTAAGGTTGGGACTGCTACTTATGGATTAGGGAATACAGCTGTAGCATTGTCAAATAGAATGTCTATGCCTATGATGATTGCAATGGAGGGTGGGAATGAATTTACTGAAGCAATGCATTATTTGGTAGATGACCCTGAAGGTCCTCGTATATCTACTGAAGAAGCTGTTCCTATTGCGGGACAAGCAGCTACCTTTTATGGTATGTCTTCTGGATTGCTTGAAAGATTTCAGCTTAATAATGCTGCTAAGTATTTGAATATAGATAAAGCAGCTAAAAAAGGTTGGTTAAGAGCTGCAACAGCTAATCTTTATAAAAAAGCGAGTGAAGCTGGAGGTTATTCAAAGTGGATAGGTCGAGGGACAGCAATCCTTACTGATAATTTTGCAGAGGCTGGAGTAGAAGCAACTCAAACAGTTCTTCAGAATATTGTTAATGAGGGATTAAGGCAGGGACATGGCGGTGGTGCAGCAGCAGTTAAGGAGAAGATTGCAAAGGGTATATTTGAAACTATGATGGATCCTCGGGAAGCCTATTCTAAGCCTGAGGTAAGACAAGCATTCTTTGAAACTTTTGCAGGCATGGTTCCTGGTAATATAATGACATCGGCAACAGGCAATAAGTTAAAAGATTATCCTGAACTTAGAGATATGGTTCTAGATGGAGATAAGGTTCATGTTAGAGCTGAGGGGAAAAAGATTTATGTTAATATTAATGGTGTCGATCAATTACAAACAGATGTAGCTGATGAAGGAGCTGCTAGATCTACTGCTGAAAGAATACAGAGAAGTGTTGAATCAGGTGCTCCAGAGCTAAACAATCCCCTCCCTTTCCAACTACAAGATATAGAGACAGGGGAGCAATTAGCATTAGCACTTGCGCATCAGCTTTGGGGTGAGCAACATGGTGAAGGGGCAAGCTCTCTTCATACACAACCTATTGCTGCAATGTGGCAGAGACAAACTAGTTCAGGCGGTGCAGAATTAAATGATGTTCAAAAGATACTATATGCTAATAGGTCATCGAATGGAGCCATAGATCAGCTTATAAAGCTTATAGAGCTCACAAAAGATAAAAGCCTGATAGATACATTAAGCATCCCAGATACATTAAAGGCTGAAATTAAAGAGCAGATTAGAGATAGATGGTCATCTTCCAAGATGGACAATGTGGCAGGAAATACTGCAGAGACACAGGTAAGCGTTGCTGATGCAATGGACCCTGATAGTGTTATAGGGGCATTAGCAGATCCTGATACTAATGCAGAAGCAGTATATGATGCTTTTGATGAGGCAGTTAAAGAGGTAGGCTTAGATTCATCATTAATGGAAGCTGAAGCTCAGAGAAGGTCTGAGGCTAAAGATATAACAGATACTGATGCTAGTGATCCTGATGATATATTGAAGGATAGTGACCATCAAGCAGTTCAATCTGCAATTGACCAGAAGCAAGAAAGAACAAGACTTAAGGTATGGTCTGCTAAGTTAGATTTAAATACTATAAGCCAAGAAGGATTAGTAGGGACTTTAGAGAAAATGTATGCTATTGGAGGTACATCTGGTGTAGTTAAGGCAATTATGGGCAGAAAGAAGAAAAAGAATACCCCTGCTAGGAAAAAATTAGGCCTAACCTCATTAAATAAACTTCAAAGAGAATTGGGGCTTAACTTTTCTAATGATGATGTAAAAGCAAACCCAAAGGCTGTTGCCGATGCTATTGCAAATACTATTCACACTAGGTCTAAGGGCAAGGATATAGATACTTCTACTGCAACAAGCGATGCAGCCCCTGCGCCTAGTGCACTTGACGTATCTGCTCCTCAAACAACTAATCCATCAACTCCAGCTGGCTTTGTTAATAAGTATAGGAAAATATTGAACAATCTGATAAAGAATGGAAATGACAATATAATTAATTCATCCATTAATTCTTTATTAAATAAGCATCAAGGGTTAAATTATGGTGTAGATAGTGTAAGAAAAGAGATGGGTATTGGTAAAACAGATGAAACTCAGGTAGGGTCTAAGCCTGTTACTCCTCAAGAGACTATTACTTTGACTAATCCTGATCCATCTGCAGATACAACACCACCAAAGAAGATGACTAAAGAGCAGTTCTTAGAGCAAAGGAGAGCTCAAGAAGCTGAGATAGCAAGTGAGTTTGAGAATGAAGGTGTGCCTGGTACTGAAGAAATTAATAATGCAGCAGAACAATTAGATGATGAAATAGGGGAGTGTTTACTATAATGGCTCAATGTTTTAAAACTGAACAAGAGTATGTAAATCATGTTACGGAATTTTTAAAGACCTTTCTGGGTGATACTCGTGAAGATATGCCTATATTTGGATTGCAGTATTTAAGGGCAAAGGTTGAGTTTAACTCTCCTCAACTTGTAGAATCATTTGATAAGGCTGTAGAGGGATTAGGGTTATCTGATAAGCTGCAAGACTCATATAGAGAGGTAGAGTTTGATATAACTAAGACAGATGATGCTGTTAAGGGTTATGAATTAAAGCCACTTACATCTGCTACATATGACTTTGAAGGTGCAGAGAACTCACAAGAGTCTGATGAGACTGGCGGATCATTAAATGACTTTATGGATAAAGGAGCTACTGCTAGGGTTATAACTACTGATGGCGGGATAGACCGGTATGCAGTTATATTTTTCCATCAACTAGGGATTAAGTTAGATAAGACTCAATTAAAGAGGCCTTATGAAGCTATAAGAGTATCAAAGACATTTGACGAATTTTATGAATGGATGCAAAATACTTATGGTGATGTGGTGAATCCTAGTGATAGAGTCCAGACTAGAAACTTCAGAAGATTTTATATTACAAATAGGCCTGTTAATAAGCTTTCTGTCACACAAAGGCTAGAACTTGTATATGTTAATGCTCAAGTTTTAACTGATGGTGCGTTAGGGAAGGTCTCTCCTGACCAGCAACCTCAAAAGTTTCATAAGAAGAGTAGCCAAATATTTAGGAACTCTGATGGTAGGGTAATTAACCTTGAGAATGGACGCATAGATCCAGATTATATAAATACTAACTTTATAGATACCTTGAAAACAAAGATAAGAGGTAGCAGTGTAATGCTATCTACTTATTATTTAAGCATTAAAAACATCTTAAGACTTAAGGTTGGAAAAGATGGAGGCTGGTATAGCGTTAATAATGCTGGTGAGATTGGTGTAGCTAAGCTTAATAAATGGCAAGCACAACTGTTAAGACAGGGATTATCTATAGTGGGATTATCTGGTGGAGATAAAGGTAATATTATAATGGCTAAGGTTGACCCTTCAATGATCGAGGAAGTAGCTGATAAAGAAACTATGGTGGGCGTTCTTAGAGATGAAGGGTATGATGCAAAGATTATAGCACAACTAGAAGCTGCAGATACATTCTCAGATTGGTATCAGCAGTATTGGACCTGGTATAATCAGGGAAAACTTAATGAGTCTCAAGTCGCAAACTTTAGGAAAATCACAGGTTTATTTGATGCTGTAATTATTGGCAACTTTAGTCAATATTTAGAGGCTGACAGTGCTCATTTAATTAAAGATGATATTGATTCCCTTATAAGAAGTGCAAAAGATATTCCAACACAGCTAGTTGGAGATCAATCTGTAAGAGCAGTACCAATGCATTTACATGTTGCTGGTATGATTGCACGGCATGAATGGCTTAAGTCTGTAAGAGGATTATATTATCCCCGCTTTACCTCTCTGCATACCTTTAACCGTATGCGTATACCTGTAACTAAAGGTATTGTTCTTGAGGGATGGGATGGATTTGAGGGAAGAGAACAAACTAATCACGTTATATTTGACCACACTAAAGTAGACATGTATATCAATGGGAAGAAAATAGAACATTATACACAGCTCGAAGGTTTAATAAACGTAAAGAATATTATTGATGGTTTGACCATGACAAGTACTGCTCATCTAGATAAAACTGCTAAATTTGCTGGCAATGAAGCTATCTTAGATGGAGAGGCTAATATGAGGGAGGCTAAGACTGTTATAATGCATTTATCTGAAGACATGGAGAATTATGTTGAGATGAAGCATTCAGAACAGCAAGCACCTGGAGGCCTTTTAATAGTGGCTAAAGATGCAAATCCTGATGATAGAGCTAATCATATTATTAAGACTGTGAAAAATAGTGCTGGTGAAGTTGCTATTTATGATGGCAATGGAAACTCTGTAGATATGGTTTCTGACCTAGATGTTGTTAAGACTTCTACTGGAGAGTATGACCTTACAGGGGATTATGGTGGAGAATCTAGAACTCATTACGGGTTTAAGTTAAACGAAAGATCTAGAAGAGTAGTTATATTACCACACACTAGATCTAATGATAGTGTATATGGTCCTGGTCAGGCTATGAATATGTTAAACCCTCAGAATTTAAGCCCAGAATCTCTAGCAGAACTTGAACCGTTTATTGAACAGATGCTAGACTTAATGAAAGAGCAATCAGGAGCATTTACAGATGTATTGTTGGATGCTGTTGAGAATCCTGGCACACTTAGACGATTAGTTGGACATATGTACTCTGAGCAAGCTGATGAAAAGGATAACGTAAGAAACAAAACATTTGAAACAGATGGTATAGGCGTACATCATCCAGATATGTTTAGCAGATTTAGAGGTATGCTTCTAAACTCATTCTTAGTAAGAGGTGCTATGCAGGCAAGGTCTTCTAACGATCAATTAACAAAGCTTGATAGCGATAGAGCTGGTTCTGACTATGTATTGAAGCCAGACATGGAAGATAGAATTAAGGTTGATGAGAATGGAGTTCCAACAGGGGTTATATTATCATCTGCTAATCATGCTATCTTTAATAAAATTGTAAAAATTATTGATGAAAAGGTAGGCGCTGAGTCCATCTTATTTGATATGCAAGGGGCAATGGAGATATCTCCTGAAGAATACAATCGTATATTGAATCTACCTAAAGGCAAGAGGATAAGAAAAATTAGACGCATGCTAAGAAAAGATCCTTCTATAGTAAATGCATGGTTGGCAAAGAACCCACAATATGTAATGACATATAGATCTCCTATTGGACAGTTAAGCTCAATAGCAGCACGAGAGATACAGGAGTTTGTTCCAGATGAAGGAAACGCTATCTATCATCACCCTGTAGATGTATTTAAAAGATTGGTTGGGGACTTTGATATTGATGAGTCTGGGGTTGTTATGCTCTCAGAGGCACATGTAAAAGCTTTTAAAGACTTCCAGAACTCTGTATTGTATAGAGAGGATGCAGCTCATAATGCAGATTTAGATATATTTTCAACAGGAACTAAGGCTAGTTTAATGCAGGTTACAGGGTCCTTGCAAGAAATGGCTCACTTATTAAAGGGTAGTGGTATACAAGGGCAAGCTGCAGTATATAGAAATTTAATGAATACTTTATCTCAACATGTAATTGGCTTTGAGTTTAGCGATGGAACTAAAGCTAGGCCTAAGAACCCTAACGATAGAGTTGTGATGGATTATGCTCCTTTAGAGAAGCACCTAACAACTAAGCATTTAAATCAAATGGGCTGGACTGGTGCTAAGGTTGTTGTTATTAATGGCGTTAAATATTTAGAAACTAATGCAGCGCATGAAGCAGTATTGATTATTAATGCAGCTACTGATAATGTCAAGAATAACCTTTTTACTAAGGTCTGGGGATTTAATGATAATAATTGGCTAATGAGTAGGTTATTTGTTACTGAAGATGGTATCCCTTTATCAAAAGAGCATATACAGCTTTTAAGGGGCAGAAGAGATCTTAGCTCAGGTGATTTCTATAATGGTATCTTAAGTCAATTTAATTACTCCAAACTTAAAAAAGGTAGAGACGGTGTGGGTCGTAAAATGAATCTGCATTCATTCTTCTTTAAGCTAAAAGGTCTCCATGAGTTCTTAAATTTAGATATAGCAGAGCAGGCTGACATACTTCAAAACAGAGGTAGAACTAAATTCTCTTCTGGTGAATTACGTATTACAAGATTAGGAATGAGAGGAAATATAACTGCAGAAGAACAGTTATTGATTGATCCTTGGAGTAAAGTTATTGAAAAATATGGTGAAGATTTGTTAAATTCTCCCTTTGAATATAATGAAGATAGGTTTGCATTAGCTCATTATAAAGCATTAGAACAGGCTGTTGCCTGGGGTGAAAAGAATATTAATATTAGTATGTCTGGTATGAGAGCGGCAGATAACTTTGCTATTGAGTTCTTACATGCATTCCATAAAATATTCAGAGAGAATGATAGGTATACATCAGAAAGTATCAGTTATGATGATGAGTTATTATTCTTAACTAAGGAATATGAAAAGAAATTGAATAAATTGAAACAAACCTATGGAGAGGATGCTGCTACAGTTGCATCACTAAGATATCTTTTAGGGTATTATAATGCTGAAGAGCAACAGTTCAAGAATATGCTTCAAGTATTACCTCCATTAGAAGTATGGGATAGTAAAGTTTACACAGGATTTATGGGTGCTTGGGAGAAGGCTTTCTTCTCTAAGCAAGAGATAAGCAAGAAAGAATTAAACCAGCATAAGAGCTCCTCTAATGGTAAAGGTGCTCAATTGTTAGCTAAATGCAGAGGGTAATATGGCAGATTGCAGTATAGAGACAGATAGTTTAGATCACATAACCAAGTTACGCAAGGATGCGAATAGAGTATTTAATGCATTATTTGGAGAAGAGATTAATAATATTGCTGTTATTGATAATGATATTGCAAAGGCGGCTAAAAATCTTGAAGTTCTTGAGAATGAATTACGATATGCTAAAAAGCAATTAACTGGCAAATTAACATCCAAGAGGATACTAGAGTTAAAAGGGTATATTAAGAATACCAATAGAAGGTTAAAAGCTCTAGAGAGGAATAGAAAAGAATACCCTCAAAAAAGGAAGATGATTGCTAGGTTAAGAAAGATTATGGTTGATAGAGTCCTAGATGTAATGGATGATAGTGGATATTCTGTTGATCCATCTATCCTATTTAGCGGTATGAAAGATATTCTAGGTATGAGAATTGGAGTATTTGGGACTATAGATTCAGGATGGGATATGCAACAAGTGGCCTCTGCTCTGACCTTTGTTCAAAATGCATTCAATAAACAGGATAAGAATGTTAAGAAGTTAAAATTAAGATCCTCTTTTGCAGAGAATTGGAGGAAGGGTTCTATTGGATGGTGGGCTGATGAGATTAAAGATCCATTGATGGCTATGTTAGACTATGATGTTACTGGCAAAGGTACTGCATATGTAGAGAAAACTAAAGAATACATAGCTAAAAGATATGCTAAATCAAATGAGTTTAAGAATAAGTTTACAGCTGCCGTTCAGTCATTGTATGACCTTATTGATAGTGGTGGTGCATACTACAGAATACAAGACTCTAATGCTACACTTGTAGACCAAAAGAAAGAATCTAGAAGTAATTTAGAAAAAATTGCAAGTGAAATATTAGATGGGGAAGTTAAGTTTGTAAAGCCAGCCAATATATATAAGATTGATAGCAATAAGCTAAGTTTTACTGAGGAGTTTAAAGAGGACCGGAAAGAATATGAGGAGAAACTGAGACGCAATCTAACGAATAAGGTTAGAAAGTTGCGAAAAGGAGAGGTGTTAGAGTCAGGTAAGAAGTATAAGACTGTAGGTATATATGATGGAGGGGATATTCAGAAGTATACTGATCCTGAAGGAAATGATTTTTATTATATACCCATTCTTAGGATTGTTGATGGAAAAGAAGTTTGGAATGCTTATGAAGTGCCAACAAGAGATGTTGACTCTGGAGGGAAGACGGTAAAACAAATGCTTTTTCCTAATGATATTCTATCTAATGAAGAGTTCCGTAATTTCTTTATAGGAAAAGAATCTTCTGGCAGAACTATTGCATCTATGGATGGCAAGGCTGATAGAATGCCTACTGGATGGATGAGGTCACAAGCATGGATACCCCTTAAAGGTCAGAGTAAGGTTAAGGGTAAACTTAAAAAGTGGCAAACATCTGCATATAGTGAATATACATTTGACGATCAGATAGAGACAGAGCAAAATCAATTGCCATCTGAATTTTGGGATGCAATATCCGGCATTAGATTGTGGTCAAAAGATGTCTATGCAGAAGCGCAATCAAGAACTTTTAAGACTCAAGAAAGAATGACTAAGCTTGCAACAGAGTCTAGGCTTAGAACTAAAGACGGGAAGCTTACTGATGTTCTTGACGAGATACTACAAATGGATCTCTTTAATAACCTATGGGTAAATAAGAATGGCCAGATTGTTTCAGTGAATAGTTATATGGGACAAAGAGACCTGCACATGCCATGGGCTTTCTCTGAAGTGTCAACCATAAATAATCTTGGTGAAACAAGGAATGAAGTTAGAAAGAAGATAGGTGTAGTTGATGGTTCTATAGCTGCATTAGTTGCTCAACATGGAGATGCGCAAGATATTACAGATGCTAGATCTGCATTAATGGAACTAAAAGCATTAGAGGATAATATTACAGATATGCTAGATGCTCTTGCTGGTAAAGAAGTCAAAGATAGACCTCCTATAAGCCAGGAATCTGCCTTATCTATTGCTATGCATAGAGGAGCAGCATCCCAGCCATTTGAAAATGAGGATACTGGTTATACTGGAAGGCGTAAAGATTTCGGGGTGTTTACTGAGTACTCTGATGACATAATGAAAAAGCTATCTCAGAATGAATTGAAAGCAGATTTAGTACATTCATTAGAAGGTGTATCTCCTGCAGTAAGAAAGTTTATAATTGATCAAACATTATCTACGTTTAATATAGATGGTGCAGAAGCTAAGTTGTTTGGATTTAACTTTGGGGATGCTAATGTAAAGCGTATACTTGAGAAGTATTCAGGGGGGCTCTTAGACGGTAAAGGCTTGATGTCTACATTAGCTCTATATAATGAGCTTGTGAGTGGTAACTTGCTAGGCATGGGCTCAGCCTTAAATAATAACTGGCAAAGATTAAGCATATGGATTGAAGCTAACGAAGAGCTTTACCTAAATGCTGAAAATTTACCTGATGAAATTAGAGAAAAGATTGTTACAGAGTCTGGGGTTGATGATGTGATGCAAAGTATAGGGGAAGCCTTAATGGTAGCCTCTGGTGTTGAGCCTAATATATGGACTGGATTGCATACAAGGAAGGACTTAGCTTTGTTATGGTTAGAGAAACCATTATTCATAGATAAGTTTAAAAGAACAGCTACATTTAAAGCTTGGGTTGAGGGTATGGCGGAAAGAGGTGGGTTTGATACGTCTGATGCTGCAATGTCTATATTCTTAGAGACTCAATGGGAAGTAGCTCATGGTGTTGCAGAAGGTACATTCTCAGATAAAGAAAGAAAGTCTATAAGAGCTAAGCTTAAAAAGAGCAACATGTCAGGTATAGCTAATAAGTTTTTACATTTTGGATTGTCTGGGGGGGTATTCTATGGAGCGTTCAAAAGGAGTGATGCATTAGCAAGAGCTTTTGCTTTTATGCCTGTTGAACGTGAGATGAGGAAGGAAACTGCTGTTATAGGAGCATTGATGGCTGTATCTAATATGAAGACAGAGGATGGTTGGCTTGAATATGAAGAGAAGACAGGCAAATCAAGGTATTCACATCCAGAAGTTTTAGCATTCTCAAGACAGGTTGTTAATGCAACTATGTTTGGCATGTCCCCTCAATTTCAAAACAAAGCATTTAGAGGGAATGTAGGTAAAACTGTATTTAAGTTTAAATCATACCAAGCTCAACAGTTGAGAACCGAGCTAAGAGTATATCAATCATGGAAAGATTCATTAAAGCAAATGCCTTTATCTAAAGCAGCTGCATCAAGGGCCAGAGTATTTAAATTCTGGGATACAGATTCTATGTCTAAACTAGAGCGTAGAGTGTCTAAGCTTATAATGAGTAGAATGCTAATTACATCTCTTCAAGGTTTCGCTAAGATGTCTGTACCTGCTTTGCATGGAATGTATAAGATATGGAAAACAAGTTCAAGTAAGTTCCTAGGTACTAACGCTGGGAGTTTACAGCGGGGTGGTGATTCTATGCTTGCTGGTTTTTGGATAAGTATATTCCAAGTTTTAGCTGGAGTCCTCAATGTTGTCGGAGGAGACGATGAAGAGGATATCTATGACAATGCATTAAGATATTTCTTACCTATATACTTAAATTCAGCTGTAGATACAACAATGGCTGCATTTAGTGGACAAAGTAGCCCTAAAGACCTATGGGATGCCTCTAGAAAGGTAGCAGGTATTTATTCCAGAGGATTAGAAGTAGGTATAGATCTAGTAGGAGATCTTGTCACGGCTGACTGATTCTTTTTCAGCTCTACTTAAATATTCAGCGCTTCTAGATACTTTCTCTAGAAGCTTATTAATCTCTTTAATTGCTTTTCTTATTTCAGCTATATTAGTGTAGCCTGCCATATTATTCCTTTATCAATTCTATAAACTTATCAAATTCTAAGACAGCATATGTCTTAGTTCTGTTTCGTTTAACGATCAATACCGGAGAATGTTCCCCACTATTTGTAGCAGCTTGTTCTAGAGACGCCCAAAAGTCTAGTCTCTCTTTATTTTTACACTCAAATGAATATGGTATGCTATCACGAGCAGCAGGGGAAAGAACAATGTCTTCCCCTGTCATACCCATAGTTTGTGACTTAACATCATCTTCATGAAGTGCAGGGAAAGCAATTCTTAATGCATCTCTCACTGCATTCTGTAATCGCCTTCCCTTGGCTTTAGCACTCCTTACGTTAGACATCTTTCTCCTCTTCATTAGGACTTTTAAACTCAATAAATTGTTCAGCATGTGGTTTTGGTTTCATAAAATGCTGGGCATCTGTCCAAAGCTCTTGCCATACTGCTTTGTCTGGTTCATATGGGCTTGCATTAAGTATCTTTTTAGCAAGTCTTTCTGCTTGCCTTGTCTTTAGATAATAATACTTTTGAGTTGGACCGTGTATATTAAACTGTAACTCTACATCTCTATTCTCTTCCATCTGTTTCCTTTATATTTAATAACCAGGATTGTATATCCATAGCTTCTTTTTCTACTATTAATTTATTAAAACCTTTATGGGCATTTGATCCCACAAGTGCATACGCCACAAGACTCGCTATCTTCATCGTCAATGAGTGACTGATTTTCACGTTGTATTCTCTTGATTGTGCTTCCAATTATAAGATCCCTTTCTTTATTTGTTAAAAGAATATCTCTTATACGCGCATCTGTTTCATTTTGTTCCCGTCTTTTTTCTTCTATATCAAGAACAAACTCTAATGCCTCTATCCACCCTTGATTGCAAGCCCAATCCATTTCATCCATAGGTTTAGTTCCATCACGATCATTGTATTCTTTTTCTAAACACTCCTTTATTTGCTCCTTAGTCTTCATTGAAAAACCACTTTCTCTTTTTATTTTTAGATCCCATTTCTTTAATGGCACACTTCTTACATATTTCATATTCATATGCAGGCACAAGTGCTGCAATGGCCGGATGTGGCCTGCGAATAAAAACATTCACAGGCTTTATCCAACTTGTACTACAGCCTTTGCACTTAAAGCTAGCCCTCTTCTGATTCTGATTGCTTAGAGTTGGCAAATTCTTCAACTATTAGCTCCAGTTCATTTATTTGTCTGAATAAATCAAGCATACGCTTTGAGGTTTGCTCTCTAAATGCATTTATACTATCTTTCCAGTCAGCATCATCAGCCATTCTATCTTGCATACTCATACTGTTTCATCTCCTATTGCTTGATAAGATACTTCGCCAGTATCCGGGTTAAATGTAGTTCCATTATTCTTTAGTTCGCTATCAGCTAGGAACTCTTCTACTCCCCATTCAACATTAGCTTCACCTTCAGCCATTGCCCATAATAGGGTTAGATATACAATAGCATCTTTAATCCTGCCGCGTACATCTTCTCTTTGAGATGTGTGCCCATTAACATGAGCTATAATGCCATCCATATGTTTCATTAAAAATGTCATTAGCACTTTATCCCTTGTTGTACTTAATTGCCTTGCTGTTCTTTCAAAGTTTGCAAATACATTAATTACATCA
>Ga0070747_1000883_pt1 | contig 14796 bp, 6 predicted proteins | sample VirMetDEL_Mar_31_FD_77321 | JGI IMG/M metagenome (GOLD analysis project Ga0070747, IMG submission 77321) | Aqueous microbial communities from the Delaware River and Bay under freshwater to marine salinity gradient to study organic matter... | ecosystem: Environmental > Aquatic > Marine > Coastal ...
ATGAAATAAGCACTGTTTATACTAAAGAACCGGGGCTTCGGCCTCGGTCCTTTTATTTATTAATTTTATTATATATTATATTATGGCAAAAAAACAAAAAACAGAAAAGGTTGTAGAACCTTTAATAGAAAAAGACTTCGAAGAAGTTGAAACACCGGTTATGGAAACCCCAAAACCAAAAGCTCAACCCGCAAAACCAAAGTGGGAGGTAAAAGATAGAGTTTATAATTTAAAATCAATGAGACCTCTATCGTTTATGCTTAGAAGTTCTAACATATACTGGTTTGACGAAGAAAAAGGTTATGAAAGAGAGCTTAAGTATTGTCAAAATCAAAAAACTCCGTTTGTTGATGAAATGAAAGGAGATCAAAGATTAGAACACATTATATTTAGAAATGGTAGTTTATTTGTAGAAAAAGAAAAAACAGTTTTACAAAAACTATTATCACTATATCACCCTCATAAAGACAGTGTTTACACAGAGTACAAACCAATTGAAGAGGCTGTTAATGAAATAGAAAGTTTAGAATTAGAAGCTGACGCAATAATTGCTGCTAGAGAAATAGATATTGACATGGCAGAGGCTATCATGAGAGTAGAAAAAGGTTCTGAGGTTGATAAGATGAGTTCTAAAGAACTTAAAAGAGATTTGTTACTATTTGCTAGAAACAATCCCGCTTTGTTCTTAGATCTTTTAGAAGACGACAATGTTGTGCTTAGAAACTTCGGTATTAAAGCTACTGAAATGGGAATATTAAAATTATCTAATGATCAAAGAACATTTATGTGGGGATCAAATGATAGAAAATTGTTAAACGTTCCTTTTGATGAGCATCCGTACTCAGCTTTAGCTGCTTGGTTTAAAACTGATGAAGGTATGGAGATATATGCAAATATAGAAAAACAATTAAAATAATCAAACTGTAGGAGCGGTCGCTCTTCAGGGCGATCGCAAACTACAATAAAAAGAAATTATGGCAATACCAATAGATAGAGTGTATCAAAAAGTTTTAACATTTGCTAACAAAGAGCAAAGAGGATACATAACTCCACAGGAGTTCAACTTGTTTGCCCATCAAGCCCAAATGGAAATATTTGAACAGTATTTTTATGATGTAAACCAGTGGCAAAGACAACACGGTAACAGCCTAGGTTACTCAGATATGCTAGAGAACCTACAAGAGAAAATAAGTTTATTTGAATTCACATCTGTAGGTGATAATGTCACGGTGTTAAACAGGTGGGGCGATGTTAATTTAGAGGCTGACATACCAGATTTATATAGACTAGGTGCTGTTCGCGTTAAATATCCAGATCAAAAACACTATAACGAAGCGGAGGTTGTTGACAACATGAAGGAGTTTCGTCTTCTCGCAGAAAGTAAACTTACTAGAAGAAATAACAAAAGACCTGTCTACCTTAGATATCATAATAATTACGATAGGATAAAAATATACCCACATCCAGTGCAGGACGATGGTGGTGACATTGATTTAAATACAAACGAGCTTGACCCAAATGTAAACCATGTAGTTGTAAACTCTATAACTTACGTGGGTATTCAAACGTGGGGAGTTGGTAAGTATATGTTTTTTAATGAAGACGAAATGGTAAGGCTATTAGGTACAGACTATGTTAACAATGATATTTTTGACGTTAAAGTTGTTCGTGAGGTAAATGGGCAGGACGTTATTATATATGACGACAAGTTAGAATTTTTTCATTCTTCATCACCTTCCTTGAAACAACAGTGGGGTAGTAACTCAAACGTGTCATCTGCTAGAAAGTGGCCACACCTTTTTGATGAAAGCATCTCGTATTACGCACCTGGGAATTTAAATGCAAAAGCAGGAGACTGGGAAATAGGCGATAAAGTTTACGTTACTTCTAACATATATCTTGGTAACATGAGAAACGTTCAGGTTGACTATGTGCGTACTCCAAAAACACCTAATTGGAACTACGTTGTTGTTAATGAAAAACCACTTTACAACTCTACCACTTCAACTGATTTTGAACTACATCAGTCAGAGGAATCTGAATTAGTATATAGAATACTGGCTTACGCTGGTATTGCAATTGAAAAACCAAATTTAACACAAGTAGCCGCGGGGTTAGAACAAGCTAAAGTTCAACAAGAAAAACAATAAATAAATGGGATTATTAGACGGTACAGATAGAGAATATTACCAAGGAAGAGATCATGGTAATTATCAATTTACTTCTTTAGATGAAATTATAACGCAGTTCGAAATAGCATACGTAGGTGAGGATAAAATAATATCTAGAGTTAGAAGAGCAGACATTGCTTTTCACGCGCAAAGAGCTTTGCAAGAATTATCTTTTGACACTTTTAAATCTACAAAAGCTCATGAGATTTTATTGCCACCATCTTTAAGCATGGTGTTGCCTAGAGACTACGTTAACTATACTAAAGTTAGCACTGTTGATAACGCTGGGATAAAACACCCTTTATACCCAACAAGCTCTACGTCAAATCCATTTAACATAAAACAGCTTGATGATGGAAGCTATAGTTTTTTAGCGGGAGGAGAGCTTATTGGTAATACAGATTTTTCTTCACCTCTAGATGGTACTTGGGAGTATACTCCTGGCGCGGGTGGTCACTCTGGGTCTTGGAACGGTTCTACGTTAGATGATTCAACATCAATATACTCAGCTAGATATCAATTTGACAAGGTAGAAATAGTAGGTGGACAACTTCAGTTTAAAAGTTTTTGGTTTGATTCACATGGTGTTTTAGGTTGGGGTAGGACATATGGAGTTTGGCAAGAGGTAGATGTCGCTCATGCTGATCTTTTAGATTTATCTGCTATAGGTACATCTGCTGCGTCTATATCTAATAACGAGGGTTTAGCTTGTAAAAACGGTGTTATAAGAGTTGGCGTTTCATCTAAGTCTCCAGCAGAGCGAGCTGCTGACTATGGAGTTAGAGAGTCAGTTGGACCTTACTCTAGCACGCCTAAAAGTGTTGCTGACGTTTTTGGCGCTCACAACCAACAGTACAGTGTGCACGATAACCCAGAACATCTAGACTTAGGTTACATAGAGTGGAACGATGGTACTACTAGTCAGAAAGAATTAATAGAAATTCCAGTAGATAAATACGATAAAGTTTGGGTTTGGATTCAAAGTCACTCACCTTGGCAAGAACACGCTATAGGATCGTTTACGTCTTTAGTTAACCCAGATTATGATCCTGATTACCAACCTACTTCTGGTCCATATCAAACCTTTAAAGCTGGGCAAGGTTGGAACATAGCTCCTGGCTATGAGTTACAACCATCACCAAATCACTCGACATTTATTATCCCAAGTACTAACGCTATTGACAATGTTAGAATGACAACTAGTACTCAACCAAACAAACTTAGAGGCTCCGCTGATGGAAAATCTGTAGCTCAAAGAAACTACGAATCCACAACGCCTATAAGCAACAACGAAAACATCTACACTACCGATAACTACTGGCCAATTGACGGTAGTAGATATGGTTTAGACCCTCAACAGGGCCAAGCTAATGGTTCTTTTTACATAGATACTAGGTTAGGAAAAATTAACTTTAGCTCTAATATTTCAGGAAAAACTGTGATCTTAGATTACATAAGTGATAGTTTAGGTACAGATGACGAAATGCAAGTTCATAAGTTTGCTGAGGAAGCTATGTATAAGTGTATAGCATACTCAATACTTTCTACTAGAGCTAACACACAAGAGTACTTAGTACAAAGATTTAAAAAAGAAAGATTTGCTGCTATCAGAACTGCAAAATTAAGATTATCAAACATTAAGTTAGAGGAAATAACTCAAATTTTAAGAGGTAAATCGAAACAATTAAAACACTAGTATATGCCAGAGGTTAAACACCAGTTCACTGGTGGTAAGATGAATAAGGATCTAGATGAAAGACTTGTTCCAAACGGAGAATACAGAGACGCATTGAATATACAGGTATCTACTTCAGAGGGTTCTGACGTTGGTACTGCTCAAAATATATTAGGTAACTCTTTAGTCCCTGGGCAAGATTTTATTGACGACAACAGTTATTGCGTAGGCTCTGTGTCAGATGAAAAAAACGACGTTTTATACTGGATGATTTCTGGTAAAAAACGCTCTTTAAGTGATTTTCAACAAGATATCGTAAACAGCAACGTCACAACACCAACTTATAACAGAGATTTAATAGTTAGCAATAAAAATGATAACGCTACACCTGTAGTTGTTGATAAATACGCTTCGTTACTAGATAACTACGCTTCAAATACTTTTAACGACAACTTTATTGTGCTACCAACATCAAGCGTGCCAGACGTTATTACCGGTATGACTGTTACTGGAATTAGAAACGATGGCAGTATTACAAGCGAATCACCAAAAGTAAAAAGTGTTGGTGGGGTTAGCGAGCTGGTTATAGCTGCTAATCTTTTAAGTGTAGTAACACCTACACTAACTACTTTACCACTTCCATTTTCACTTTCTAGAGGTGCTCACATTGCTGGAACTTCAAATCCAAAACTATATGAACCACTACAATACATCTACGTAGCCTCTAACATATGGGGCCCAACTAACACGTGGGGCTTGCAAGTTGGAGATTCTATATCTATTAAACTACCACCCAATAATACTGCCAACGGTTTAGGAACTGGTGCGACTATAACTTCAATAGAAACAAACTATTCGGTTGCTTTTGGTAATAAAAACACCCAGTTAGTATTTGCATCTTACACTAAAATAGGCGTTTCTACAGCTATAATGAACTGGGACGACTCCGTTGCTGTTGGTTACCCAAAGTCTTCTAACTCCATTTTTTTAACAACAGGTGGGCTTGGTGATGCGGAAATAATTTCTACAATAAATGTTAGTTCGTTTTCTGGTACCGTCCTGTTACCATCATCCAACCCTTGGTCAGACAATGTTGAAAATGAAATGGAGGTGTTAACCCCATCTGTACAGTACCCAAATGGAGGTTTTGTAAGAAACTTAACCCAAGTAAATGGTGGTTATGAAATACAGGTGTTCACAAATAAGACGGGTGGCTCCTTAGTTATACCGGCGGCTACACGTGCTCCTCTAGTGGACAAGCTGTCGTTTTCACTACCATCATCAATAGTCACCGCATTAGACGAAACTTTAATAGAACTATCGGGCAACCTAGATCTTTCAGGTGATTTTTACAATTACTTACATTTTGAAGGCGATAGAACTTTGAATTTTAACAAAGAAAACCTTATAACAGGTGTAAATATTATTGATGATATGTTGTTTTGGACAGACAACAACACAGAGCCAAAGAAAATTAACATACCTAGATGTATAGAGGGCACTGATCACGGTGGGCAAAAACACACTAGATTGATAAATAGCGAAACTGGAGGTGAGATTTTTCTAACAGAAGAACATGTTTCTGTTATTAAGAAAAAGCCAACAACACCACTTACTTTAACTCAAACAACAGATAGAGAAGATGGTGTTAACTACTCTGGTAGAATTACGGTGTCTAACAACACAAGCACTACTTCGTTTACTAGTGTTTCTTTAGAAAGAGGTCACACCGATTTCAACCGTCTTAGCGCTGGTGATAGGTTTCAAGTTGTAGTCCCATCGGATCTAGATGGTAATACGGATTTTAAATTAACTGAAATAGCAGGTAACCCAGATAAACTTTGGAGTGTAGGCACTAAGGTTTTATTAAAAGAATACGATGATGGTGGCTCTCCTCCAACTGTACCTATTTCCGAGTATACTATCAAAGGCGTTGTAGTGGCGTGGTGGGAAAACAATTTTGATAGCGCAAATGGAGATGTACAGGTAAATATAGAAATACTTTCTATTGATGGTTTTGTACCGCAAGCCGAACCGAACTCCACTCTTAACTTTGCTGTAGACGTATTTAATGAAAGTGAGCGTTTATTTGAGTTTAAGTTTCCTAGATTTTCTTATAGATATAAATATCAAGATGGAGAGTATTCAGCGTACGCTCCGTTTAGTGGTATAGCTTTTTCTCCAGGTACTTTTGATCATCACCCTAAAAAAGGTTACAACACAGGTATGACAAATAGGCTAAAATCTGTAGTGCTTAAAAACTTTGTAACACAAGACATGCCTAGTGATGTTGTTGAAATAGATCTACTATATAAAGAAGACGCTAGCTCTACTGTATACGTTGTTGACACTGTAAAGCCAAAGTCTCCAGCGAGAACTGGAGAGTCTTTTAATAACTGGGATAGAAATGAATTTGAAATAACTTCAGATATTATACATGCCGCCTTACCAGAAAATCAATTACTAAGACCGTGGGACAATGTTCCAAGAAGAGCTCTAGCGCAAGAGGTTACTGGAAATAGAATTGTGTATGGTAACTATCTACAAAACTATAATCTATCTAAAGATAGCGAAGAATTTTTACCAGAATTTAGACACAGTATAACAACAGCTGATAAAACAGATATATCTACTAAGTCTATAAAGTCACTTAGAGATTACCAGTTGGGAGTTGTTTTTATAGATAAATACGGTAGAGAAACGCCTGTTATATCAAATCAAAGTGGTGCTTTTAAGATAGAAAAAGAAAGGGCTAACGAAGAAAACAGGTTGAGAGTTGGTTTTATGAAACCAGAAACAACAGCAAATGTGCCTGAAGACTTTAAATACTACAAGTTTTTTATAAAAGAAACTTCCGGAGAGTATTACAATATGGCCATGGATCGTTTTTACGATGCTGAAGACGAAAACCATTGGCTAGCGTTTCCTTCTTCCGATAGAAACAAAGTTGATATTGATACTATTTTAATATTAAAAAAAGGTCCTGATTCTGATGATTTAATTTTCGAACCAGCTAGGTATAAAATTATAGCTATTGAAAACGAGGCTCCTGATTTTATAAAAACAACAAAATACAACATAGCGCAAGTAGTGCATAATATGCTTACTAACAGTAGTGGTGGGCCAACTTCTGATTTATTTGGAAGTACTGATGACAACGCTCCTTTTGAAGGTAGAGATTCTTTTAGTATGAGTTCTGTTCCTTTTGAAATTAGCTCTGCTAAGAATATTCACGAAATAAAAGAAGATTTATACGTTGAATTTGGCTCAAGTGTTGATAATAGAAAAAGTGATAGATACCGTATAGCCAACATATCGAAAGAAGACGACGAGTTTTATATTAAATTAGACAAGGTGCTTGGTAGTGACGTTGGTTTTGTATCTGAAAAAGTAGGAACTGGACATCGCATAAAGAATTTAACTGAGGTTAATATATATAAGTACGTTGTTGAAAACAAACCAAAATTTGACGGTAGGTTTTTTGTTAAGATATACGCAGACGATGTGTTTAGTAACAGGGTCAAAACTAAAGCTATTGCAAAAATTCCAGAATACAGAGTAAATGTTAGTAGAAAAATATTTGCACTAAACTCTAACCATACGCAGATTCACACTGGTGATTATGGACATAGCGTTTACAACTCTGGTACACCTTTTACTTTTCATCTACATGCTAATGGTGAGGCGTCTAGTGACGTTGGGCCTATTCAAGCTGATCATACTATTGCTGATGTCCTCAAATTTGGAGGCCCTGATGGAGATGACCCTAACACACCTGCTAACCTAAGCTATATGAGTTACAAGGCTTACTATGGAAACTGGGTTATAAGTGGTAATACTGGTTTTGAATATAATTCTTTTGACGAGTTAGACGCGACCGTTGTTAATGATGTTGATAGTCTTTACATGCCTAAGATTACTAATTTTAAAAAATGGGAACCTTTTTCAAAACATGCACAGCCTGCGCTAGAAAGAGATTTTGTTGTTTCAATAGATGAAGCTGGATACGAGGGTCATCACTGGGTAAGTTGGAAGTTTAGTGGAAAACCAGACTCTAGCGTTAGTTTAGGTATAAGAGATTTTGGCGGAACAACTGAAGGTGCTATGGACTTGAGTTTTGGTAGTATACAACCTAAAGACGGTTGGAAGTGGGAAAAGTGGATGCCTTTTTGGGACTTAGAAAATAGAGAAGATAGTAAGTATGATTTTATAAAACCTTTTCTAAAAGAAATAAATGCTGGCAAAAAGTTTAGATGGAAGGAAGATCCAACTGGAACAGTTTATACTATAGTAAGACAAACAACTTCATATAATAAATTAAATTTTTCTACTAGACATCTTAATAACTACGATGATGAGGATTACGGTGAAGACGAAGTTCCACGACACGATGATGAAGGTAGAGCATACAATAGGCCATATAATTATAGGTTAAGAAAAAGATTTCACTTTCAGCCATCTATGAAAGATGGGTGGGACCCAACAGGTTCTGCGGGGCCTATACCCAATGGGCTTAGTATAGATAAATTTTATAACTCAAGTACAGATGGGTATCAAACTATAAAATCTACCAGCTCCTCTAACAACAGCCAAAATCCAAACAAAGTACTGATACCCGCGTCGCATTTTGAAAATTCAGTAGATAGTATTACTAATAACACGCCTAAAAGGCTTGAGGTTGGCATGATACTTAATAGACTTTTAGATCCAACAGAGAGTAGTAACTCCCAAACAAACGCTAAGACTCATTCTAATGGGTATTTGATTCACAAACTGTTAATAAAAGAAATTACTGAAATTGCGCAGGGTTATGAGATAACGTTCGCGGGGTACACTGATATTGATGATGAAATTCAAATAGCCGTTAGTTCTTCTTTATCATTTAGACAACCAACAATGAATGGCTTGAGCGTTGCTTCTGCTAGAAATATCAGTGAATACTCAGGAGGGTCAATAGAAGCCGTTGGATACAACCTTGAATTTGTAGAGCCTATAGAAGAAGAGGCTTTACTACCAGAAAGCCCAGCTGTATGGGAGACAGAGCCAAAAGAATCTACGGATCTAGATATATACTACGAAATAAGCGGTAGTAATCCAGTGAAACTAGATAGACACACTATAAAAACAGCTATACCAATTGGATCGAAGGTAAAACCTCTAGATGGAGATGGTGGCGCAACTTCTGAGCTGAAGATTATTAATAACGAAAGTGCGAATGGTAATATTATAATTGTTTCCGAAGATTTAAGAATTGATTACGCTGGTTTTGGAGATAGAAGAATTAGAGCTAACGACACGTTTAAAATAACTAGGCCAGACGGCGTTTCAGTAAACGTTTATATAGAAGAAATCTTAGAGCATACTGTACACAACTTTTCGTGTAGAGCGTTTAAGATTAAGACATTTCTATACAATAACAATATTGAGCTAACTTGGCACAATTGCTTTGCTTTTGGTAATGGGGTTGAATCTAATAGAATTAGAGACAACTTTAACCTGCCTTATATATCAAATGGTGTTAAAGCGTCAACCACACTAGGTAAAGAGTATAAAGAAGAACACAGAAAATACGGTTTAATATACTCTGGTATATACAATTCTACCAGCGGTGTTAACAATCTAAACCAATTTATACAGGCTGAAAAGATCACTAAGGACTTAAATCCTATATACGGTAGTATACAAAAGCTACACTCTAGATCAACTGCTGATGGTGATTTATTAGCTTTTTGTGAAGATAGAGTTTTAAAAATACTAGCTAATAAAGATGCGTTATACAATGCTGATGGCAACCCACAGCTTACGGCCACAAACAATGTTTTAGGCCAAGCAACACCTTACTCTGGTGAGTATGGAATATCAACAAATCCAGAGTCTTTTGCCTCAGAATCTTATAGAGTTTACTTTTCGGATAGAGTTAGAGGCGCTATAATGAGGTTATCAAAAGATGGTTTAACACCTATATCTGACGCTGGTATGAAAGATTGGTTTAGAGATAACTTATCTTTAGGCGTAACAAATTTATTAGGTCAAAATAATCTTAGCTCTCAAAATAATTGGGATATTGTAAGTTCTGGTAATTCAGCTGTTATAAATGGAGAGGCTATTTTAGGATATTACAATAGTGATGTTAATCATGCTAACTATGGTAAGACCGCGAGGTTAAGAATGAATAATGTTTTAGAAATCGGAAAGACTTATAGGTTGAGATACGATGTTGTAGAACATAGTGGGCTAGCACATCAAAATGGCAACAATAGTAGTATAACAGTGGTTAACTCATACCCAGGGAGTGGTTGGATATCAGGAGCACATGGAGGTAGCGAATCTCGAACAAATGGTGGTAGAGTGGATGCTACATGGACGGCAAATAGAACTGATTTTGAATTATTACAATACCAAGTTAACAGCCCGTCTGGTAAATACACTCCACCAGGTGGAACTGAAGATACAGTACAGAATTATGTTAACGCGCAGAGAATAGCTGCTGGTTGGCCAGACACTAATAATAATGGTATACCAGACGATAACAGTTATAGTAATTCAAGCTGGCTTTATGGCGGTACTGTTAGGATTAAAAACTTAATAGTAGAAGAGGTAAAAGAGCCTTTAAAGATTATAGGAAGTTACGACGACAGGCAAGATGAGTATAACGTAAGCATTCACGGGACAAACCCTACAACGGTTACGTTTAAAGAAGATGTAAGGGGTTGGGTAAGTTTTAAATCGTTTAAACCTGAAAATGGTGTTAGCTGTGCTAATAACTATTACACTATGTTAAACGGTAAGCTTTGGCAGCATCACAACCCTGGTGTAAATAGAAACAAATTTTACGATGTTGACTATAACTCAAGCTTGAACGTGTTGTTGAATGATAGTCCTGGAAGTGTAAAGTCTTTTCACACTTTGGGTTACGAAGGTAGTCAATCTAAAGTTGAAGGCGTTAAACGTGTTAGTGTCACTGGTATAGAGCATAATTTCGGCGCTAGTTTTGACGGTAGATATGCATTTTTTGAAATACAAGACATGAATAAGCTTTTTGGCACGTCAAATTGGCATGAAGCTATTTTTGAAACAAAACAATACCGAAACAACATACTAATACACACTGGTCTAGTTAAAGCATGGGCTAACTATGGTAACTCGTTGTTTCCAGCATCACCTTCTGGAGGCCCCACGAAAGGACACTTAAGAAGATCTTTTGGTGATGGATACCAGGCAAGTGGAGGGTATTATATTGCAAATGCTGGAGATTTTGAAGTTGGAGATATTATAACCACACAACTACAAGAGGATTCAGTTAACCATTTTAACATGACGCCTAGAAACGGTTGGTATGTTAGCGATATTGAAACAGACAAACAATCAGGTAGTCTGAATGAATTTTTAGAAAAAGAAGGTAGGTGGTTTAACCACATAAAAGGCTTAGACTATGAAGTATCAACAGAAACTGATTTTGCGGCTTCTAGCATTCAGGGTATAGGAATACTGTCTAGCTTTGAATCAAACGTATTAATGTTTAATAGTATAAACGCTTCTTTACAAATTGGCGATACTATATACTACCAAACTCCTAGTACTAACGGCTCGTTTGATACTATAGACTCTAATAGTGTAAATAAATATGGGCGTGTAACCGCTTTTACAAATAAATCAATAACAGTTAAGCCAACTGATTCTAGTCCTTCTGTAGGTGATTTTATATTTTTTGCTAAAAACAATACTATCAACACATCTAGTCTTTTGGGTTATTACGCAGATGTAAAGCTTGAAAACGATTCTAAAGCTAAAGCTGAGATATTCTCAATTAGTTCTGAAATAACAGAGAGTAGTAAATAAATAAATAATGTAAATGAAAATAATAAAGAGTTTTACTTTAGATACAAGAGACGTAGGTAGTGGAGGAGAAGAAAGACTACTAACAATTGACGCTGACAATGGCGCTGTGTTTAGTATGGAAATTACAAACGAAGACAATAAGTATTATAATTTTCAAACTAATTTGTTTCAAACTGTAAAAACTAGACTTAGCAATGTAAGTGTTGATCTTTTATGGAGAAAAAAAATAACGTTTCCACTGGTTACAGATGCTGACAAGTATGATATTTTTGTTTTTGCTGGAAAAGATACTAAACATGCCGATTACCAAGAAGTTAGATTTGATGATGGTAGATTAGATATAAACTCAACAACGGGATCTAATTCAATTTTACTACAAAAAACAATTTATCAAACTCTAGATACCACAATAACTATAAATGGCTACTCTCCAAACAGTGCTATTACTGGTGTTGGAACTGGTACCTCTATAACAGCTTCAAACGGAAAAGGTAACGCTAATATCCCATTTACATTTTATTTTACATCGGGCAGCACTAACACTTTATCAATAAACAGACAGCCTGTTAAAGGTGACTTTATGTCGTTTGTTTCAAGTACCGTTGGAGATCCAGTTAGTATTCCAGGAGAAAATGTGTATCCAGCTGTAACAGGTACAGGCACGGTGGATGGCACTGTTGAGGGTACTCAAGTAACTATGAGTAATGATATAGCTAGTTATGTAAAAGTAGGAGACAGGGTAACTGGTAACGCCTCTTTAGACCGTACGCAAATCATTACAGTGGTTTCTATTGACAGCGCACGTGGATTCACGTTATCTAATAGCGTAACAATTGCTGATACTCAAGAAATAAATTTTTCTAATAGTAAAAACTACAGATGGTCGCTTAGTAATATACACGGGTTTACACCTGGTATGTCGACGCTTAAAGGTTCTTTTTTTCAAAAACAACCCAAAATAAAAGAATACCTTACGCAGACTACTATTTTTGAAAATGAAATTGGAGAATATAAAGTTGATGACGTAAGAATACCAGCTTTAGATACTTTAGGTGCTAAACCTATCATGGTTAGAGATTCTACAACTTTTGTAGAAACAATAACTCAAACTGGTAACGTGGTGTTTAGTGAGCAAGCTTCACATGATTTTAAAGGTACTACCGCTAAGACTTTTGCTTATGGAGAATCTGAAATACAACGTTTAACTGGTTACGACGTAGAGTTTAGTGATCTATCCGTAGAGTTAAAACCGGTTTCTACAACAACTACAAGCGCTCCTAGTGCAGCAACTACTTTTAACGTTAATAGCGCTGTTGGTATTGCAGATGATATTAGCGTTGTTAGTGGCATAGGTGTAAACTCTTCGGTTGAAAACCCAACTGTAACGTCTATTACAAATGTTGGTGGTGGGGCGTGGGACAACACTGGTCAAGCGACATTAACGCTTAGCGCTGCTCAAACTTTAGAAAGCGGTGTAACATTAAATTTTGATGGAGCTAGTACAGTGGCAACTGTAACTGGTTATATTAAAGTTAATAGAGCTAGCGCTTCAGATGTAACTATCTTTATTGATTTAGAGAGGTTCCTCACGATGCAATAGAGTAAATTAGTTGTAAATACTGTAATAATAAATAGATAAAATAAATTATGATAGAATTAATAAAAGAAATACTATTTGGGGTGAATGATCCAAACACTCAACAAGCTTTTTTACCTGCTGTTATGGCTATAGGTGGAATAGCTCAAATGGCTATGGGTTATGATTGGGGTGGAAAAAGAAGAAAGGCAGCTGCTAGGGCTAGAAAAGCTTTTGATAAACAAAAACAAATATACAAAAATCTAGATACTAGCAACGTTTATGAGGATTTAGAAAACCAATACGAAGGAATGGAAAACACTTTTGAGGATTTAACGGTTAATACTCAACAGGCTGAGTTTGAGCGACAGATGTTTCAGCAGTCTCAAGCCAATGTAATGCAAGGGTTAAGAGGTGTCGCAGGAGGTTCTGGTGTTGCTGGTTTAGCACAGGCAATGTCTAATCAAGCAATGACACAAGCTCAAAAAACATCAGCTTCAATTGGCAAGCAAGAAGCTAAAAACAAATTACTAGCAGCACAGCAAGCTGGTAAAATAGATCAATTAGAAAGAGCTGGTGCTAGCGCTGTAGATCAACTAAAAGCAAAAGGAGAGCTAGCATCAATGCAGATGGAGCAAAGCAAACAGGGTACATTATTAGGTATGGATGCCCAAGCGGTTACGGGCGCCAAACAAGCTGTTCAAGCGGGCAAACAAATGATGGCGTCAGGAGCGAGCAACCTTATAGGTGGAATTGCTGGAGCTAAACAAGCCGCTACAGCTGATTTGGATTTTACAGGTAATTATAAATTTTTATAAAATATGGCACAATTCGGAAAAGCAGATATAGGATTAATTAAGGCAACGGCTGGGGCCGAAAAAAGTCAGTTTGTCGATGATAACTTGGTAACAGGTATGCTTGTTGGTGGTTTTGTTGGTGAGTTAAATAAAAAAGCCAGTATACAAGCTGGAATACAAGCTGGTATCCAAAAAGATATAGACGAAAAGTTTAAATCAACATCAACTAATTTACCAGAAGAGTTTTCAAAAAATCTAGTAAAATTTGTGCCTGGTATGAAGAATAGCTATGCAGGTGTTAATGGTAGTGGTGTCATGGGTAAAAACGAACAAGCAAGAATTATAGCAAACCACGACGATTATCTTGCTGAAACCGATATTCTAGTTGGTATTATTAAAGATAATGATGATGATCTAGCTATCAATGGTGTTGGTCACAACGCTAAAAGTAGTTATTACTTAGATACAATGAAATCTGGTAATTATCAAGTTTTTACTGCCTATGACAAAACCGGTAAACCAATGCCAAACGTAGCTGTGCCGATGAAAGTAAAACCTAGGTTAGATGGTTTTGAGTTTGAGTATAATGGTACTAAAATGACTTTAGAGGATTTAAAGGGAGATCACGAGGGTTCACCAGAAGAGATGGCTAATCTCAATAAAGCCTCCGAGAAAGCCCGAGCAGCGTATGACACAGCTTCTAGCGGATATAACGAGTGGAACTCACTTGAAGACAAA
>Ga0070747_1000884_pt1 | contig 14794 bp, 17 predicted proteins | sample VirMetDEL_Mar_31_FD_77321 | JGI IMG/M metagenome (GOLD analysis project Ga0070747, IMG submission 77321) | Aqueous microbial communities from the Delaware River and Bay under freshwater to marine salinity gradient to study organic matter... | ecosystem: Environmental > Aquatic > Marine > Coastal...
ACAGATTGGGATTCAACATATGTACCACACGGAATCAACGAAAAGTTTTTTTATCCAGTTAAAAATGAAAAAGAAAGATTGGAAATGAATAAAATGAAATCAGAACTATTTCAAGGTAAAGATATAGAGTTTTGTTTATTTTATAATAATCGTAACATCAGAAGAAAGATGACTTCAGACACTATTATGGCATTTAAAACATTCGCAGATAGACTACCAAAAGAGAAAAGAGACAATGTAGCATTTGTTTTACATACTCAACCAGTTGATGGAAATGGAACAGATTTACCGGCAGTAGTTCAGGAGTTATGTCCTGATTTGAACATAATATTTTCAACCAATAAGTTATCATCAAAACATTTGAATTATTTATACAACATAGCAGATGTCACAATCAATATTGCATCCAATGAGGGATTCGGATTAGGAACTTGTGAATCACTAATGTGTGGAACACCAATCATTGTTAATGTTACGGGTGGTATGCAAGACCAATGTGGTTTTGAATACAAAGGTAAACATTTAGATTATACAGATTATAGTTGGGTTGAATCACTACACGATTGGAGAAAGTGGGAGAACAATGAAGATTTAACTCACGGAGAGTGGGTAAAGCCAGTATGGCCTAAAACAAGAACATTAGCAGGTTCACCACCAACACCATATATCTTTGACGATAGAGCAGATTGGGTGGAAGTATCAGATAAAATTCAATATTGGTATGATATGGGTAAAGAACAACGAGATGAGTGTGGATTTAAAGGACACGAATGGGTTTGTGGAGATGAATCTATGATGAGTGCAAGAGCTATGTGTGGATTATTTATAGACCATATGGGTGTAGCACTTGATAAGTGGACACCAAGAAAACGATTTGAACTTATGGAGGTAAAATAATGAAACCGATGATATTAGTAACTGCACCAGTCAAAACTCGTAGTGGATATGGAAACCACTCACGAGATATTTGTAGGGCATTGATTGAAAGTGATAAATATGATGTAAGGATACAGGCAGTTCGTTGGGGGACAACACCACCAACAGCCCTAGAAAAGGATAATCCTATTCATAAAGAGATTGAGAAAAGAATTATGACAGAATCAAATCTCGAAAGACAACCGGATTTACATATTCATATAGTTATACCGAATGAATTTCAACCAATAGGTAAAAAGAATATTGGTGTCACAGCAGGTATAGAAACAACCATACCACCGGCAAAGTGGTTAGAGGGTGTTAATCGTATGGATTTAACTATATGTACTTCTGAGTTTGCAAAGAGTGGACTGAAAGACACAACATATGACAAACAAGATGTCAATACGGGTCAAGCTATTGGAGAACTTAAAGTGGTGAAACCACTAGATGTGTTATTTGAAGGAGCAGACCCAGAAATCTACAAGGAAGTTAAAGATTTTTCAGAAGGTATTTCAACTGAATTTACAAAAATTAATGATGAGTTTTGTTTTTTATTTGTAGGACATTGGTTGAATGGTAATCTCGGTGAAGATAGAAAAGATGTTGGTATGATGTTGAAAGTATTTCTCGAAACATTTAAGAACCAAAAAAATGCACCAGCACTCATCTTAAAAACAAGTAGTGCAGGGTTTTCAGTAGTTGATAAAAAGAAACTTTTTGAAAAAATAAATATGATTAAGTCAGATGTCACTCACGATACACTACCTAATGTATATTTATTACACGGAGACTTGACTGATGAAGAAATGAACCAAATGTACAATCACCCGAAAGTAAAAGCACATTTAACATTTACTCACGGAGAGGGATTTGGAAGACCATTATTGGAAGCATCATTTAGTGGTAAACCAGTCATAGCACCTATTTCAACAGGTCAAGCAGATTTCTTGGACAAAAGTTATACCGTAGAATTACCACATACAATGACTAAGATACCCAAGGCTGCATTTCCAAAAGAATTTCAAAACTCTGAAGCGAAGTGGTCTACTGTAAATTACAATTCAGCAAGTAAAATTATGAAAGATGTATTTAACAAATATGAGAAGTATAGACTTAAAGGTAAAAAACAGATGATTGTTAATAGAGAACTATTTACACAAGAGAAAATGCAAAATAAATTAGAGTCTATCGTTGATAAGATGTTAGATGGTATGGCACAAAAAGTGGAATTGAAATTACCTAAGTTACAAGAGAGAGCAGATTCAGTAAAATTAAAATTACCAACATTAAAAAAGGGATAGTATGGCAGAAGTAAAAATAACTTGTCCAAATTGTTTTGATTCCAATCAATGTTTTGAAGACAAATTGGAAGTAGAAAACTTTAGTTCTTATATGTGTTTCAATTGTGGATTCGCAAGTAATTCATTATATGTAAATGACTCGGATAGTTTAAAGAAAGTTCAAGACTCTTCAACAGAATTGATGAGAGAAGTCAGTATGTATGATTATGATAGAAAAATACATTGGTTTCCATCAATCTTGAATATGGGAAAGATGGGAATGATATATCCAGAGGGAACTAAGAATAATTGGATATGGAAACTTGCAGAGGTTCGTAAGTTATCACCAGAAGAACAACAAGACCCACAATATAAAGGGCACGAACACACATTAGATATAGAAAATGCAAAAGAATATGGACAATATGAATTCTTAGATGCGTGTAAAGAAATGGGAATCATTAAAGAATTATGAAGAACACCATTTGGCAACAAGTCCAACCAGGACAAATAGTTTCTTTCTTGTATAAAAGTAAAAACTCATCACGAGCAGAGAAGAGAACTGTATTATGCATAGACCCAGAATATACTTACAGAAAGAAGTCAACTAAAAGAAACGTTAAGTTGTTTGTTGGATTACAATTAGAAACAACTTTAAGAGGTCCTATAAATGCAAGAACACTAGACCAAGCATTTAGATTACTTGGTGGTGCGAAAATGGACAGAGGTGTCGCTGAGATTGGAAACTTCGAAGACTCTATGGACGATACTGATGTTGAGTTGATTTACACAAGATTGAAAAGATTTGTAAAAAAACACGATGTTTTCAGAACATTCTTTTTAAGAGAGTGTAGAAAAAGAAGAGTTTATTTGATTGACAACTACAAAAGAATGCCACCTAGTCAAAGTAAAAAATTGATACTTGAACAAAATTTGGAGAAATTAACAAATGAGTCTTAAAATTAGTTACGGAATAACAGTTTACAATGAACACAAAGAATTAGACAACTTACTACATCATTTATCTAAACACATTAGAGATGAAGATGAGGTGGTGATTACACAAGATATATCAAAACTTGGCAGTAAAATTATTCAACAAGATGAATTTTACAAACTTGAAAAGGTATTGGAAAAATATGATGATGGTGATTACTTTAATAATTTAAAAGTAACTCAATTTAAATTTAAAAAAGACTTTTCAGCATTGAAAAACTACACCAAGTCAAAGTGTAGTGGAGATTACATATTTCATATTGACGCAGACGAAATACCAAACGAAATATTGATAGAACAATTACCACAAATATTAGAAATCAATGATACAGATTTAATATGGGTTCCAAGAATCAACATTGTAGATGGAATCACAGATTTTCATATGAATTTATGGAAGTGGAGAAAAACTGATGAAGGTTGGATTAACTTTCCAGATTATCAGGCAAGAATATTTAGAAATCAAGACCATATCAAATGGGTTAAACCAGTTCACGAAATCATAGAGGGAGCAAAAACATACTCTCATTTACCACCACAAGAGCAATTGACATTAATGCACAAGAAAGAGATTACAAAACAAGAAATACAAAACAAATTATACGAGGACATAATATAATGAGTGATACATTAAATATAGAGAACATAGGATATAAGTTTACAGAAATAGTTGAATCAAAACAATGGAAAGAATTACAAGAAAAATATAATAAATGTGATGATATATATGTATTGGGTCACGGTGGTAATATGGCAATCGCTGACCACACGGCAGTTGATATGTCGAGACTATCAAATGGAACTAAGAATGCTATGTGTCCAGGTAGTTGTGTAGTAGCAACATCATTAATTAATGATACTAACTTTGAACAATGGATGGTTTCTTGGTTGAAACAAATGACAACAACAAGAACAAAATCACAAATGAAAAGGTCATTAGTTTATGGTATATCGTCATCAGGAACTTCAAAAGATACATTGAAAGCATTACAATGGGCATCTGACAATGGTATGGAAACTTGTTTAATCACCGCGAAAGATATTGAAGATGAAATTAAAGGACTAACAAAAGTCGTATTGGGATTAGATTACTACCACACTTCAGAGTGTTTAAGTTTATTGTTACAATATCAGTTAACTCACGGAAGTGGAAAGACTTGTCCACCTATTGGAAAAAATAGTCCAGAGGAACTTGAAAAGTTAAATTGGAATGGTGAGGAAATACGAGAAAATAGTTTTCCAGATGAGTTGACAAACATTGGTGTTGACTTTGATGGAGTGATTCACAAAAATTCAAAAGGATTCTTTGATGGAACAATTTATGATGAACCATTAGAGGGAACCAGAGACTCACTTGAAAGATTATCAAAAGACTACAATGTAATTATATTTACTTGTAAGTCAAAGTCAGATAGAGGTTTGATTAATGGACAAACAGGAACAGAACTGGTTTGGGAGTGGTTAAAGAAACACGATATGGATAAATTTGTAACCAAAGTAACAGCAGAAAAACCAAGGGCAGTTCAATATATTGATGATAAGGCGATAAAGTTTACGAGTTGGGAAAAGTATTGGGGGGAAAGTGAATAACATAACCGCAGTCGTTCCAACGAGAGCCGGTTCTGAAAGAGTCAAGAGTAAAAATACCAGACCATTCGCAGAGAAAAGTCTATTGGAATACAAATTAATAACTCTACTAAAGTTAAAAGAGAGTGGTTATATACAGGACATTGTCGTTAATAGTGATTGTGAAGATTCCAAAAGAATATCAGAACAATACAATATACGGTTTATACAAAGAGAGGAATATTTAGCGAGTTCTGACGCACCTATTACAGATTACTGGAAAGAAGTTTTGACTAATGTAGAAACAGAACACTCTATGTTATGTCAATGTACAAGTCCACTAATCAGTTATGACACATATGTAAATGCAATTGAAATGTATCGAGGAAAGTCACTATTGGGGAGTGAGTTAGTTAAAGACTACATATGGAAAAAAGATGAGTCAGTAAATTATAATTGGCCTGACCATCCAAAAAGTCAAGAACTATCAGGAGAATTTTGGAAAATTAATTTCGGAATAGTAATTATATCAAGTGAAGAACTATCGAAATTAGAAGTGGATTATGGTTATCCAAATATAAAAACACCAAATACTCAGTTGTATCCCATACCAGTTGACGAGAGTCTCGATATCGATAATATGATTGAATTTCAAGTAGCAGAATCATATTATGAAGATTGAAGCGTTGTATGAATGGACTTGGATATTTTCAGAAGCAGTCGGAAAAGCTTATGGACAATATGTTAAGGGTGAAGATGTTTCAGTTAAAACTTTATCATCAACAGAGCCATTTTTCTACTTCTTAAAAGAATCCCAACTAGAAACTAACTCTAAAGGTGGAATATTTAGTGGTTCACATCAGACTAATGAAATATATAAGATAGACTTCAATCCAAATAAAACTTGGGGTAAAGAATGGACACCACCACCATACAAAGAATATTTTGGTAAGAAGAGTTCAGTTGAATCTGACAAGCCAATAATTGTTATAAATAATAAATATAATCCAGAGTGGGACGGAACACCTTACAACTTTTTACCACTTGATTTTCTAAGAGAGTTTTTTGAAAAGTTTAGTGAAACCTATCAAATATACTACATCAGATATACTGGTGGAAAACATAGTGATTCTGACAAAGGATATTATGATGATGTTGGAGCTTACACAAAAGAAGATTATAATGACTATGAAATAATTAACGATTTCAAAAATGTAATTACTATTTATGATTATATGGATGAAAATGATTGTGGTTTTAATGAATCCCAACTAATGATTATGTCAAAAGCAAAACATTTGATTTCGGTAAATGGTGGAAACGCATTATTGTCTTCTTATTTTGGAAAAGACGTTATGATTTACGGACACTCAAATTGTAAATCAACCGATAGGGGTATTTGGAAAACAGACTCTTGGTTAAAAGAGTTGAGTGGTGCAAATATTATTGGACACTTACATTGGGCACAGATGTTAAATGATTGTGAGAAAAGATGGTTATAGATAAAATATTAATTTTAGGTTCTACATACTTAACAGAATTAGTTGTTAATGAGTTGAAAGATAAATATGAGCTTGTTGGTTATGTACCAAGTGTAAAACCAACACGAGAGGGTAATATTGATTTACCTATTGTTGATTTTGATACAGATTGTGATATAAAATTATCAGTTCAGTATGATAAGATTATTACAGATACTTACAAATGTTTTAATGTTCACACAGGATTACTTCCTAAATATGGTGGAACAAATATATTAGATTATACAATTAAGAATGGTGAGTATGAACAAGGATTAACATTACATAAAATGACGGAAAGATTAGATTATGGGCCAATAATCAGTAAGATAACTTATCCGGTTTTCAAGGAAGATAAAGCTTTTGATTTATATCAGAGGTTACTAAAGGTTGGGCCAAACTTCGTTCTATCTTCATTAAAACTATTAGAAGAGTTAGATGAGATGGAAATAGATAAATGTAAAATGATTAAACCAACACTATATAAACGAGGTGAGTTTAGAGTTGATGATAGGATTAAAAATTATGATAGATAAAAGTAAATCAGTATTACTAATAGGTTCAGACGGATTTCTTGGTAATTGTTTCAGAGATATTTTGACTGAGAATGGTAATGAATTTTTATGTTATGATATTCAAAACGGAGATGACATTTGTAACCCAATCAATTTACCAAGATATGATTATGTTATCAATTGTGCGGGAATAGCAAGTCCAGAAAAGTATATGAAGAAACCAGTTGAAACTATGGATGTATCTTACATTGGAACTAAAAATGTATTGGATTATTGTATAGAGAATAAGGTTGAAAGTGTATTAATGTTTAGTTCAAGTGAAGTCTATGGAACACCAGATGACGAATCAATACCAACAAAAGAGGATTACATAGGAACGATACCTACACAAAGTAGTAGAAGTTGTTATGATATAGGTAAGCAAGTTTTGGAAACATTATGTAATATCTACTATCAAAAGTATGATATCCCAGTTAAAGTAGTTCGTCCATTTAATTTTTACGGACCATATATGGGAATTAATGATAACAGAGTTCTATCAAATTGGATGCGAAGTATGTTAGAAGATAAGGATATTATGGTGTATGGTGATGGAAAACAAACGAGAACATTTTGCTATGTAGATGACGGGATAGATATGTGTCTTGGTGTCTTAATCAATGGTAGAGATGGAGAAACTTATAATGTTGGTAATCCAACACCAGAATTATCTATGATTGATTTGGCAAGCACATTTTGTGAAGTTTTAGATTATGAAGTTGGCAATCACAGATATGTCGTTAGGGACTATCCAAACTTTTATCCAAAGGACGAACCATTGAGAAGATGTCCAAATATAGATAAGGTCGTTAGAGACACAGGAATACAACCAAAAACAACATTAGATGTTGGACTAAAGAAAATGTTAGAGTATTTTAAGGAGAATGAATAATGATACCATTGATGAAAGTTTTTACACCACCAAGAATGAGTGAAAAACTTAATGAAGTATTTGAAAGTGGATTCTTAACGGAAGGTGAATACTCAGATGAATTTGAATTACGATTCGGTGATTGGATAGGGAACCAAAATGTTAGTTTAATGAATAGTTGTACATCAGCGATTTGGATGGCAGGACATATGTGTGATATTCAACCAGGTGATGAGGTTATCACAACCGCAATGACTTGTATGGCAACTAATGTCCCATTTATTAATATGGGAGCAAAGTTAGTATTTTGTGATATAGAATCTACAACAGGTAATGTGGATGTTGAGAGTATTAAAAGTAAGATAACTGATAGGACAAAAGCGATTGTTGTTGTTCATTGGGCAGGACAACCTTGTAGAATGGACAAGATAGTTCAGATAGGTAAAGAACACAACATTAAAATAATTGAAGATGCTGCACACGCTTTGAGAGCCAAATATAATGGTAAGTTAGTCGGTAATCACGGAGACTATGTTTGTTTTTCATTTCAAGCAGTGAAACACTTAACAACAGGTGATGGTGGAGCATTGGTTTGTAAGAGTGATGAGGACATTAAAAGAGTAAGAAAGTTAAGGTGGTTTGGGTTAGACAGACAATTTAAATCTTCATCAAGGTGGGAACAGGATATTTCTGAAGCAGGTTATAAATTACATATGAATAACTTAAATGCTCGTATCGGAATAGAACAAATGTTATACATTGATGACAATATAGATAAACACATTGAAAATGGTTTATATTATGATGACCACATTGATAATCCAAATGTGGAACTACTTGAACGAGACCCACAGGCAGAATCAAGTTATTGGATTTACTCAGTATTGGTTGAAAATAAGAAACACTTCCAAAGTTATTTAGAAAAGAATGGAATAGCTTCTGATGTGGTTCACGTTAGAAATGACCAATATAGTTGTATGAAAGAATTTAGAGATGACGCACCATTTAGTTTAGGTGGATTGGAACACTTTGAAAGTAGATTACTAAACATACCAGTTGGTTGGTGGGTTTCAAAAGAAGATAGGAAACACATTGTTGATGTTGTAAATAGTTATGAGTTATAAAAATATATCAGAATTAAAAGATAAACACAAAGGAGAAGACATTTGGGTGATAGCGGCAGGTTCATCTATGGATTATGTCGATGAAAGTTTCTTCTCTAACAAAATAGTGATAGGTCAAAATCAAACCTTTAAAAAGTATCCTTGTGATTATATTGTTATGAAAGATTGTAATGAAATACCAAGATTTCCGAGAAGTATAAAAAAGTTAGACGAGTTGGGAATACCTTTAATATTTTCCGAATACTACAAGGGTAATCATTGGCAAGGTAAAAATGTAGTGAAACATAAAGATTCTTATATGTTTACTCATCAAAATCGCCAACTAACTAATAGTTTTGAAGGACATATCGCTAACCTAGATGATGAAATGATAATAGCGAGTAAATCAACCATTACAAGTATAATCCATATAGCAGCACATATGGGAGCGAGTAATATTATGGTGTGTGGTCACGATTGTGGAACACTTGATGGCAATTTATATTACGACGGATATATGGAAAAGGATTGGGTATCGGCAGGAAATTGGGGAAGTATAAAGAAATGGATGAAAAAAATAGATAACGATACAGAATTATTAAGAGATTACTTAAACAAAAGATATGGTTGTAATGTTCATTCATTAAATCCATTTCTGAACTTTGAATTAGAAGGACATAAATATGAAAGATTGTAAAGATATATTAGTAACGGGTGGAGCAGGTTTTATCGGAACAAACCTAATCAAAAGGTTACTAAAAGACGGACATAATGTTGTTAGTATTGATAACTACTCAACAGGAAATGAAGAAAATGAACAAGAGGGTTGTACATATCATAATGTTGATATTAGAGACGCAGTTGATTTTGACTTCTTTATGGAAAACCCAGATGTAATTTATCATCTAGCAGCACTACCAAGAATACAACCATCATTTGAGTTTCCGGCATTAACTATGGAAATTGGTATGTTGGGAACTATGAATATATTGGAGTGGGCAAGAAACAAAGAATGTAAAGTAATTTACGCCGGGTCTTCATCAGTTCATAGTGGACATTATGAAAATCCATATACATTTTCAAAAGTGATGGGTGATGAACTTTGTATGGCATATAAACAAATGTTTGGTGTTGATACTAAGATTTGTAGATTTTATAACGTATATGGACCACATCAATTGACTGAGGGAGAATATTGTACGGTAATTGGTGTATTTGAGAATCAATATAAAGAGGGTGTAGAATTAACAATCACAGGTGATGGATTCCAAAGAAGAGATTTCACACACGTAGATGATATTGTTGAGGGATTAATCCTAACATCAGAAAGTGAAGAGTTTGATTTAGACATAGTTGAATTAGGTAGAGGACACAATCACTCAATCAACGAGTTAGCAGAAATGTTCGGTTGTGAACACACATACATACCAAAAAGACCAGGTGAAGCAGAAGTAACTCTTTGTGATACCTCAGTCGCTAAAAAAGATATAGGATATAATCCAAAAGTAAATTTAGAAGACTATGTTAAGGAAGTTATAAAATGAAGAATGTAGTATTTATGACTTGTTTTGAAAAGGCTCCGGACTTTCTTGATTATAAAGAATGGTGTTTTAAAACTTGGAAATATTGGTGTGATAAACACGATGTAGAACTTTTAATTTTAGAAGATGAACTACGAGATACTGGTGGTGGAGTATTCAATAATGGATATGGTATGAAACCAACTTGGCAAAGATGGCACGTTTGGGAGGTCTTGGAAGCAAATAACATAGACGCTGATAATGTCGCGTTAGTTGATATAGATACAATGGTTCATTGGGATTGTCCTAATTTCTTTGAAGAGACCAATGGTGAATTTGGTTGTGTTCAAGATAAATTTTTTCTTGAATGGACTATCAATAGTATAAAAGGTTACCAGGATTTCTGGCCAGATGTAAAGTTTGACTGGACAACATATTTCAATTGTGGATTTATTGTGTTGAATAAAAAACACAAAGAGTGGTGTAAGGGTGTTACTGACTTCTACTATGAAAACGAGTTAGAACTGAAAACAAGACAACATCGAACCGTGAAGAAAGGTTCAGACCAAACACCAATTAATTATATGATACGAAATAGTAAACATCCGATAAACTTTTTAGATGAGAGATTCAACTTACAACAATTACATATCAGAGGTATATTGAATCCAATGATTACAGAAGCGGGTTGGATTTGGCATTTCAATGGATTTGATAAAGAACAAAGAAATAACTTAATGAAACAAGTTTGGGATATGACAAAGGAAAACTATGAAACTGAATAATAAGTATATAATTGGTTGTCATACTATGTTTTACGAGATAGATATTGTAGAAGAATACCTTGAATCAGTTCATCTGGCATTGGAAGACATAGACAACAAGGACAATGTCAAGGTAGAGATGATGTGGAATATGTCTCAGTATTTTGAAGAAGTAGAAACATCTACTAAGATGTATGAAATACGAAACAAAATAGAATCATTGGGTATGAAGTATCATTACATTACAAACAAATTCTATGAACAGAACGATAAACCATACACAATGGCAGACTATCGTAGAGAATTGAATAACCAATGTAACGAGTGTGATTATGTAATATGGGGTGAATCAGATTGTTTAATGCCAAGACAAATGTTTGGAGTATTGGAACAACTAATGGAACACTCTAAGTCTAACAATATCAACAGATTCATAACTACATTTGGTGTTAGGAAAATGTGGGACGAGAGTTGGAAAGTATTAGAGCATCCTGACTTCACAGATAAACCATATTATGATATGGACACACCAGAGGACACCAAGTTAGCGGAATCATCACCTTGGAGTATAAGATATACTATGTCACAAGAGGAAATGGATAAGGTAAATGCCAAGACAACAGATTTAGATATTGAAATGATAGGATATCCTAAATTTGATGGTAGTGGATTAGTAATATCATCAGACTTATTGAGAACAGGGGCAAACATACCACCAGCAGTCTATATGAATGGAGATGATAGTTCATTTTTAGAAAGTTGTAGGTTACATATGGGTGAACACTACAAACAATATGTTGTGAAGAATATACTGAAAGTTCACAATAGAAATCACCCGAACAAAAGACACTATGTAAAAGATGAGGACCAATCAAAAAACACTCATACTAAGAGGTCAACAAGAAATTGGTATAAAGAATTTAATAATGTATCAAAGGGTAATTTAAACAAATTATATTACTCACAAGAACCATTTAACAAGAAAGATTTCAAGAAATGAATGTAGTTGTAGCGATTGATGATTTACATCCTGAACAAGGTTGGGGGTGTGAGGGTGATGTCCAAGTTGATTATTTAAGGTCGTTAAACGATGAATTTGGGGTTAAATTCACCCTATTCTGCCCGAGTTATTATCATCACAAATGTAAGTTAACAAAAGATTGGGTGTCGTATTGGAAACAATTTGACTGGGTTGAGTTGTGTAATCACGGACATTATCACGATGTTAAGAAATATACATTTGACCAAATTGGAGAACAAGAATTTTTAGAACTAAATCATATAGAAGCAACAGAAAGAATACAAGAATCAATGGCATTGTGGGAAGAGTGTGGACACACACCAAAAGGATTTAGAAGTCCAGGTTGGGGTATTACACAAGAATCCGCAGATGTGGTGTCAAGTTATTTTGATTGGGTAGCACAACACGAGTTACATAATCAATCAATAAACTTTGGAGTTCAAAACTTCATAGGTTGTGATGGAATTCACGAAAAAGAGAATATAAGTCTATATGGAAAAACCTTTATGTTTCAATCACATATTCAAGGAGATTGGAATGACAATGTGTGGAACGAAAAAAATTATTTACACTTTCAGAATATGTTAAACTATTTATTATCACAATATAATGAGTTACAATTCAAAACAATATCAGAAATAAAATGAATATCGAAGAGCTAAAAAGAGTATTAGATGAAACACCAGATAAAGTTGAGTGGACAGAAACAACATCTCTCAAACTTAAAACAGATTTGATTGAATTTTTTGGGGAAGATTTTAAAGATAAAGATGTTCTTGAAGTTGGTTGTCACGTTGGACACACTTCCAGGATACTAAGTTATCTATTTAACAAAGTATACGCGATGAATGTAAATGGTCCACTATTTGGTGATAGAACACTTTGGGAAATAAATAACCTTATATCTGAAAATGATATATACAAACATTATTCAGCAAATGTCAAAACAACATTTGGTAAAAAATTTGACAATATCGATTACTTAGAAATGGATTCATATAATCCAAGAGGATGGCCTATTGAATTACTATCAGATGTTTCAGTAGTGTTTATTGACGCGATTCATCAATATGACGCGGTTCTCTCTGATATAAGAAATGGGATTACATTAGGGCCCAATGTGGAGTATTTAGTATTTGATGATTATGGATTACCTTGGTATCAAATGGATGTGAAAGCGGCAGTTGATAGTAAAATAAATGACGGAACACTTGAAGTTGTAAAAAAGATAGGAAGAGAACCAGGGAGTGAAGTCGCTTTTAATTTACAAACAGGTCCAGTATTATCAATTGACTGGGAAGGTTTAATATGCAAGATAAAATAATATTTTTTTCAGAGAGTGAAACTTTTGGAAAAGCTCCAAGAGACTTTGAAGACGCGAGAACAGAATTTTCGTGGAGTATTATGTTAGATGCTGAGTGGTGTCCTATTGGTGTTAAACCAGATAAGAGATATGATTTAGGTATTGTCATTATACCAAAGAATAATCCAAATGTTAACATTGAATTATTTAGACAAGTTTGTGATAAGGTAGCAGTAATGCAAGAAGGACCACATTGGTATTTTCAAGATTACCCAGTTGATAAGCAAATACATTATATCAACACATTAAGAAATGCAGATTGGGTATATTGTCATAATGAATCTGATGTTGATTATTATTTAGGATTAGATTGTAAAGATGTAAGAGTTATGAGGTCAATGATGATTCCAGAAAGATTGGATTCGGTTGGTTATTCAAAGGAAAAGAGTGGAACATTACTGGGTGGTAATTTTGTGAGTTGGTATGGTGGTATGGATAGTTATTTAGTAGCGTCCGATGTTCCAGAAAAGAAATATGGTGTATCAATGGGTAGAAAACAAGAACAAGAGGATTCAATTGACGACATAACATATCTACCATATATGACTTGGAGAGAGTGGATAAAAAAGGTTGGTCAATATAAATTTGGAGTTCACTTGATGCGTACCCACGCCGCAGGCACCTTCTCAATGAATCTCAGTTTTCACGGGACACCAGTAATAGGATATTCGGGATTGGATACACAAGAATTACTACACCCACAAACTACCGTGGCAGTCGGAGATTTAAGAACAGCGAAACTTATTATGAGAAGACTATATGAAGATGAGAGTTTTTACAAAGAGTGTTCATTACAAACAAAAGAATTATTTGATAAACACTATTCAGAAGAAGCTTGGTTAAAACATTGGAGAAAACAAAATGGATAAAACAATATCATTTATACAACCATCGCGAAACAATTGTAAGTATCTAAAATGGAGTTATAATAGTATTAGAAAACATTTAGGTTATAGACACGAAATATGTGTATTTTCAGACTATTCAACAGATGGGACGGTTAAGTGGTGTGAAGAAATATCAAAGAAAGATAATAATTTTAAGTATATTGTAAATGACGGAACTTGGTTTGGAGAAAATAAAGGTGAACTAAATCGTATGGGTCATACTTTAGGATATGATAAACTAATAAACGAGGTAGCGACCAACGACATTGTTATGATTTGGCACGCAGATATGTACGCTTTACCAGGTCTTGATGATGAAATACTAAAACACATCAAACCAGGTGTAGCAGTATCAGCCACAAGAATAGAGCCACCATTACATCCAGACGGACCAGAAAAATTATTGATTGACTTTGGTATTGAACCAGAGG
>Ga0070747_1000886_pt1 | contig 14784 bp, 18 predicted proteins | sample VirMetDEL_Mar_31_FD_77321 | JGI IMG/M metagenome (GOLD analysis project Ga0070747, IMG submission 77321) | Aqueous microbial communities from the Delaware River and Bay under freshwater to marine salinity gradient to study organic matter... | ecosystem: Environmental > Aquatic > Marine > Coastal...
CTTTGATAACGGCCTCTAATGGATAAAGTTCTAGATGTTTTACTCGACTATCCATTTCACAAGTAATAATAGGTTTAGTGTTTTTTTCTAAAAACTTTCTTGCTATGCCCGTCTGAGAACCTGCATCATCTGAATCCAAAAACCTAGACACTGGATCCATCATTATAGTTTTATCCACATGAATAATACCACCCACACAGTTAATGCCCCAGACCTCGTCAAATGTTTCTGAACGTATTCTAGCGGCTATATAGTCAGAATAGCTCCCACCCAATCCAACAATAGCTAGTTTCATGTACGCGGCCTCCTGGGAAGACCTTGACGATAAGCGTCAGCATTTTCTCTAGCCTCACCATAATCTTTTAATCTCTCTAAAGATCTTAAAAATCTTTCAGTATATAATTGTTGCAAATCTTGCTCCCCTTTCATGTATATATTAGCCTCTACTAAGCTTCCATATAACATAGCATTTGGTGCATTTTCACTTAACCAAGTTGTACCATTATCTCCCACAGACGTTAAACTATTTGGTCTATAGAAATAATGCAATTCCGCAGTATAAGCTACCGCAGGTGTTGGAGCTAAGATAAAATTATCTATATCAAAAAAAGCATAGTATTTAGGAACACCTGTAGCAGAAGTAGGATTTACAGATTGAATATAATTAACGTCTTTTTCTAATAAAAATTCTTTAGTAGTTCCATTTAAAATAGACAAACTAAATGACGCTAAATAATCACTTGGCACTTGTAAATAAGGGTTAGTTCCTGTCCCAGAAGTTAATCCTGTAACATTTTTTCTAAAATATTGTAAATCTATAGAATTTAAAATTTGTTGTTCAGCACTTTCTATAAAATCAGGTATGCTGGAAACAAACGTAGTTTCTAAATTATCTGAATAATTTTGTATTGCTGATTTTAATTGTGCGTATGTATAGCTCATGTTACCACCACCGTTACAGTTCCTATTTCTCCCGTAGCGGGAAGATCATTTGGAGTTAATCCATAGTCATTTCTCATTCCTACAGGGTTCCATCCCCATTGAATACTTCGTTGTTCAGATAAATCTTGTTCTGGCCTTGGATTTCTTAAAGCTTGGGCATCAGGTCTAGTTCTGATTGGATCTAATTGAGGATGTTTTGCCTCCCATTCGTCTTTTCCAACTAAAAAACCTGTCCATTCTTTTCGCATATCTTTTAATCTATACCTAAATCCAGAACGGTCTGATATTCCGTAAGCCCATCTGTCACTAGCGTATTTAGACATTATTATAACCTCTTAGGGAAGGGGCAACGTGAAAAGAAGCCCTATCTCTATCTTCTTCCATGGCTCTGTCCATTTCTTCGTCATAAATACCTTTTAATAATTGTATTCTATCAGGAGCTTTTTTTATTGCTATATAATAAGAAAGTCCTGCCGCTAACGCAGGATAAAACCTAAAAGGAACTCCAATAGTATTTATGTAAGTATCTGCGTCATCTAATCTAGTTAAAGCATCATAATACACAGCGTCAGTAGAGTTATCAGGTAAAGGCCAAAGCTTTAAATTAGGAGTAATTTGACGATCTAAAAAGAATTGAGTAGGTCTTCCTGTTGTGGTTTTAGTGGGTATATTTAAATAAGCATCTCTACTTATTCTTTCTAATGAATAATCTGTTCCATCTCTTCGAACTACAAGTGATAATATATCTATAACATCAGCATTTAAATCATATTCACCATCACTTTGAGTAACAGTAAAGTTTCTTTGAGCTATAGTCCATTGGTTTAAACCTCTGTTAGCCCAATCTGCAAATAATAAATTCATAGACCTTTTTGCAGTTTTTAAATCATAACCAGTTCTTGCATCTAAACCACAACGCTCAAAAGCTTCTTCTATATATTCAGAAACATCTAGTTCAAAATCTTTTGAGTTTGATACAGTCATAATTTAAAATTCCTTTTGACTATCTGCATTTCCATCTTTTTCTAGCTTGACGAAGCCGACTGTTAGGATCTTTAGCCGCCTTCGGAAACTGCTTCATCTGTCCAGCAGACCTAGCGCAATAAGACTTTCGTCTATTTGCATCCTTGCTACCTTTTTTAACTTTCCCTGTAACAGCGGTCTTTAATTTACTTCCAGGGTTTTTTCTTCTATACGATGCAACACCTGCTTTTGTCATTCCCGCCCCAGACTTTGTGGGGCGGAAATTTTTCTTATTGCGCTTTGGCATTTTATCAGGACGTTTAGCCATAATCTTTTCGCATTGACATAATAATTGTATAAGTGTCTCCGCTAGTATGACCTACAGTAGTAAACGAAACATCTCCTGTTTTTCCAGAGCCTGAATTATTTGTCAAACCTCCAAAATTAGTATAATCTTGATTACCACTTTGGTTTTCACCAAGCTCAATAGCCATTACATCGGTAGTTGCATCAAATAAAATACGAACTTTCATTCCAATACACTGCCACCAAATTTTATCGATTGTAACACCAGTACATGCTTGACCGTTAGAATCAGAGGCTAAACCACTAACATCTACCTTAACAACAGCACTTTCACCTGTTCCGTCAGAAATATTAGTAAATTTCTGAACAAGCATTTTTGCACCATCTTGAAGCGTTTGAGTCGCTACAGCATCAGCCATATTAATTACTCCTTATTTTAGGTTAAGAAGCAATATCATAACCAGTGATTGTAATAATTAATCTACCCGCTGTATAAGTGGCATCTGTTGTTGCACCCGCAGTTAAATACAGATACTGATCTGCCGCGATATCGCCACCAGCGACTAAACTACCTGCCGCTAAGTCACCTGAGTTGATAATTAAAGTCTCAGTTAAATCAGAAATAGGCGTATCTTCGACACCTGTAGCTTCTGTAGCAGAATGTAGATTAATGTCTGGATCTCCACCCGCAGGTGTTTCAAGACACATCATAGTGACACCAAAAACTGTACCTGAGTTAGCAGTAGTTACCTGACCAAGGTAGGCAACTCCATCACCGTCTTTACCAATAATATCTCCCGCCGCTGTTGAACGCAGTCCAGTTAGGTCGATCATTATTGTTGTTTTAACAATATTCACATTTGTAGTGGTATCACTCTTAAAACGCTCAACTTGTGTTACATAAACAGCCGCAGTGCCTTCTATTCCTGCACTTCCAGCGGCTTCAACAGCCATTTTATTACCACTGGTAATTGTAACAGTACCTGTTGTTGCATTTTTTGTTATGGTTTCAAAACCATTTTCTGAACGGACTGGGCCGTTAAATGTTGTATTAGCCATTTTAATCTCCTTGTCGTGGCAAATGTCAGTCGCGGGATGCGACTGTCAAGGTAGTTACAGGTTACACTACCTCTTTGTAAAAAGAAAGAGTGCAACCTTTAATTTATTTTTTAGCCTCTTCAGAAAGAATTAAACCTAATATAGCACAACCCAAGCCGACAAAAACCAACTCGCCAATTCCTGATATAGTTCCTACAGCAATTACACCAACGCCAATTGCTGCGTAACTTGATGGTTCAGATAGTCTTCCAGTAATCCATTTTATCATTTTACTATTCCTTTTTAAATTAATTAAAAAAAGGCGACCGAAGCCGCCTTTTCTATTACTTTAACAAGAGCATCTATTAAGCTCCAGGTGATCCATATACGCAACGTGGGTCACTAAATCCGAAAGAATAACGCTCACGGGCTTTAAACCGCATGTTACCTGTATCGAAATCAGCTTCCATGTTAGTACGCATTGGAGAACGCTCGAAGTGCTTAAAGCCATTAGGAGCATCTGTTTTTAGGAAGAACGCATCAGGATCTGTCAAGAAGTGATTGACTGTGTATCCTTCAGAAACCATTCCCATGTTTTTAACTGCGTTGATGTCGTTATCCGCAGTTGATGGGCGTAGTGTGGTTTCTAGCAAACGATCCGCAATAAACTGTAGCTGTGGTGGAATTACTAATTTCATACCACGAAGAGCAACAACCATGTTCCTCTCATCTACAAATGCTGCAACATCAATTAAAGCATTTTCTAACGAAGTTTCGTTAAGATCTGCCGCAGTTGTTGGTTCGTTTGCAAACGTACCGCCACCATTCAAGGGATGCACGAGAGAGCAAAGCTCAACTCCATCACCACCAGTAAATGAGGCATTAAAAGCATTGTTTAGAACAGCCGCTGCTTTAACCTGCTTAGTGTGCGCCATAGATCGGGCTAATGCCTTAGTATAACGTGCGCCAAGTCGGTCATAGAGGTTGTCCTCAATTGCTTCCTCAGTTAGTGCGAAAGCTAGAGCAACGGTTTCGTGTGAATAACGAGCAGTGTATGCTTCGTTAGCTGAGTCGAAACCAACTCCTGCACCTTCAGTTTTGGTCGGTGCGCTTCCAAAACCAGCCAACATAACTTCTTCTTCAAAAGCTCTGTCTGATGATTCTGTATCAAAGATTTCTGCATGTTCGTTATCATAACGATCATACTCCATCCCGAACAAGGCGTTTAGACCAGGTTCTAGTTCTGCAACTAGTTGTGAACGTGAAATTGCCATAACTTAGTCTCCTTCCTATGCTAATCCAGCGCCTTTAAGCCCGAATATATGATTTTCAATTACAACTTTGATATTGGCGTTAGCAGTAGCTACATCACTATTGTCAGGGTCTTGAGAAATATCAATTGCCTTTAACGGTAAACTAGTTGCTGTTCCACCAGTAGATACCTCTAATTCAGAACCTGAAACACCACTTTGTGTGCTTCCTGCTGTAGTATAGATAATATCAAAGTTACCGAATAGATCTGTGATTGGGAATACTGCATCCGATTGAATTTCATAAACAACCATAGGGTCATCAATGATAAACGCAATAATATCATCAGCGTTCGTACTTGCTGGATAATAGTTACTAAATGTTACTTTACCAGTAGTAGGATCTGTGTACTCACAACCGTTAAATACACCAACTATTGGTACAGTTCCACCGTCAGCATGTATTGCTACAGTACCTCCAGTAACTTGAGCTACCATATCGCCTTGGAAAATTGCTGTTCCATAGTTAGCGGCGATTCGATAACGATTTTGGCCTCCTGTGAATGGGGTTCCCCCGATTCTTCCAATAGGACGTAGACCAAAAGGGGCATCTTGATTTGCCATTTTTACTCTCCTTTAGAGTTTTCTGAGCCTCGTTTAGATCCGAAGCTTACAGATGATTGACGTTGAGGAGCCATTTTGGGCATGTTCGGATTGTTTTCACGCATCCAATCATTGTCCACGGCATCCATTTGATTCTTTGAAGCATTAAGATAATGCTCATTCCGCTGTTCGACCATTTCAATAGGGATACGAGCTAAAACTAATCCGCCTACGCCTATAACGCCTGCGTTCCTTCCCTCATCTACTGTTGGTCCAAAATAATCGGGATGCTCTTCAGCGCGAACGAGTTCCCAGCCTTCCTGCCGTTTCTTATGCACGTTTGTTTTGTCATCGTACTCTAATACAGACTCACGAATCCACCTATGTTTATAGCCTATTGGAGGCTCTGGAGCGTTTAAAGCAGAACCAGGTCGCCACTGTTGAGGTCTTTCTTGGACCTCCCGCGTTGTTGTATCGCGTGAAACTCTATCTGCCATTTTAATCTCTCCTACTTTCCAGTCTAACAACTTCAGCCGCATATTTATCCAGGGGTATTCGCATTTTATTAGCAAATGCCACCTGACCCTTAGTAAGTTCTACTGATTGTTTCCGTCCTTTTTTAATAGACCGTCCGTTTCCAGACGTAGGAGTGACAACTTGGACGTTTTTCTTGTCACTCTTAAATTTAGTTGGCATTTCAGATCTCATTCTTTTATCAATTTCTGAATAATAATCAGTTGATATAGGATCAAATCCCTCATTAACCATATCTTTGTGAAGTTGTTCGGCGACAGCAGTCATAACTGTGTCTCCTCCATCCCCAAACCATTCGTTTTTGGATCTCCAATCATTCAAAAGTTTAGCATTTTCAGCGGCTCTTGCATCATTTACTCTAGGTTGAGGGTTTTGCGCTCTAGCCTGTTCTTGTTGCCTGTAATACTCTTGTTCTTTTGATTCACGAGCAGATCTAGCTTTTTGAACTCTAAGTCTTTCTTTTTCTATAGCAATTTGAGAAATGGCTGATTGAGCTTCCGCAACTTTCCCATTGTCTCCTGCATCTAAAGCTTCAGTTAAAGCTCTTTTTACATCATTTTCTTGAGAACTAACACGCCCTTCGTATTCAGATAAATATCCCTTATCTAATCGAGCTAACTTGTTTCTGAGATTCTCATTCTCTTCTTCTTTTTGTTTTGCATAATTTATAGCTGCTTCAGCTTCTTCAGAAGCTAATTTTTGTTTAGCAGTAAGCTTGTTAATTCTTTTCTTAACGCCTTCACTATAACTAGCTAACTCATCTTCTTTTGGCTCTGCCTTAACCTCTTCACGAACATTTGTTCGGGTTTCTTCAGAATCATTGGATTCTTCAGACTGAAGATCTATTTCTACAGACGTTGTTTCATTAGAAACATCATCATCTTCAACAATTTCTTCTTTAATATTTTCAGCCATAGACATTTTTCCTGTTCTCCTTTGCTTTATACATATGAAATATCTTCGGGGTCAAGGATAGTCGCAATAATATTGTCGTCATTTATAAGACGAACCTCTAAACCTTCCACTTTAAACCTATTTCCAGCATATCTTCCTATTAATACCCATTTCTTTTCAGATGCCCAAGCACCACTTGGGAATTTCTGGGTGTCTGTGTAAGCGTCAGGCCCAAGTTTAACAACGTAAGCCGCCACAGTTGCGAAGGATTCACGCTCTCTAACAGAGTCTGGAACTATTACTCCACCTTTAGTTTTGGAGCTAGGATAATATGGGATAATAAGAACTCTATAACCAGTTGGCTGGGGTAGGCGTTCTATTACAGAACTTTCTAGATTAGAAGGATCATCTTCATTTTTACTCTTCTCTGGCTCTCTAGAAGCTCCTCCACCAAAGGCAGTTTTTAGTGCTTTTGGCATTTCAGGTTCTTTTTTATTTGCTAAGGATCTTGCGACATGTTCAGGAACATATAATTTTTTAGTCATCTTCTAACATTACACCTTTCATCGCGGTTTTAATTTCATCTTCAATAAAGGTCATTCCGCGTAGTTGACCTGCAAGATACCGATACTCATCAAATGAGTTAATCGAACCATCAGCAAGCGTGTCTTTAACTCTAGAGATACGCTCACGAATGTTTTTTAATAAGTAGTCTGCTAAATTTATTGCGTCCATAATTTAGGACAATATACCATGATAAAGGAAAGGCAAGTACAATTACCATCTATTTCTTTTTAGTTGTTTTTTTAACTTTTAATTTAGCTTTAGCTTTAGGCTTTGCTTTAACTTCTGATTTTGGTTTCTCAACCCAAGCCTCATTTTCTGGCGTTTTAGGATCGTCTTTTACAAAATGACCTTCTTCAGTCCTTGCTCTAACTTTTACTGTTTCAACAACTTCGACAATATTTTTTTTAGCTGCTCTTATTTGTTGAATAATTTTATCTCTTACAGAACCCATTATAATCTCCTTTTAATTTGCTTTCTGTCTGGCGTTAAGAGATGCTATATCTCTTTGAGTTTGGATACGATCTTCTGCTATTCTTGTTTTATCTCTTAAAGCTTCTTGAGAAACAGCAACACGTTGTTGATCTATCATATTATCATTAATCTCTTTTTCTCTATCAAACTCTTGTCTAGCTACAAATTCACTATCTTTTCTTTGTAAATCAGCGGCTTTTATTTCTAATTCTTTGTTTCTAATTTCTACAAGAGGATCAGTTTCTGGCGGAGTTTCCATAGATTGTGACAATTGCTCAACAGTATCTGCTATTATTTGAGCCGCAATTTTATCTATTTGTGGCTGTATTTGTTGCATCATAGCTTGCATCTGTTGTTGATCTTGCTGAACTTCAGGAGGGATTCCTTGCATAATTTGTTGCTGTGCCTGTTCCTCAGACATTAATCCAATATGCTCCTGCACATGCCCTTGTAGAGCCATAATAGCATTTGGGTTCATTTCTACTGCTGGAGTAGACATAATGGCTAAATGAGTCTCGATATGGGCCTGATGGTCTTGACCTGGAAATGCCTGCAAAGGAACACCCAATAAAGAGTTTTGATTTTCTTTGGCTGCATTAACTGGTTGAGGCTGTGGAGGTGCAGGCAGTAAAGCATCAATATTGCTAACACCTAAAGCCTCGTACATCTTACGATAAGCTTGGTATAATCCTTGAGGGCCACCATGTATCTCTGGATTAGACTGAACTAACTGCAACTGTGTTTGAGCTAATGCAATCCTTTGAGACATAGAAAATATGTTTGGATCGCTGGTAGGAATAACATCAACTCTACCATCAAAGTCTTGCGCTTTAACTTCTGGACCAACTTCATTTGAAATAATATAGGGATATGGTTCTACGCTCTTAGAGAACACTTGAGCTAATAGCTTAAACTCTAATTTTTGAGAATAATGTAGCCTTTTATGGATAGCAGACATAACTTTTGTGCCACGCTCCATAATAGCCATAGTAGTCCCAACAGGAGTATCACCCCCCATTTCACCTACTTTTAGGTCTGCCATAGACGCAAACCTACGCCCTGCGTCCACAAGATTACCTAAAAGGTTGTACAAAGTACCTGAAGGCTCTTTAAATGGTAATGGCATAAGCGCACCACGCAAATCGCCACTAACTACGTCTATATCTCTAAATTCTCCAGGCTGTAGTGGTTCGTCATCATTTTTGATCCTAGCACCACGAGCTTTAAATCCAGCAGGAAGATTAGCTAAAGTACCCGCATCTATAAGCTGTCTTAAAATCGAAGTAGAAGCTTGAGCTAACCCTCCAATCATATGAGTTAGCCCCAACCCATAAAAACCAAGACCTGGAAGAAACTTGTAATGAACAAAGAAATGTTTTTGTTTCTTCATTGTGTCTTGCTCTTCGTAGTTCCTCCTAATAGATAATACTTCGCTAGTATCCTCTAAAATTGTTACGATATAAGGCAACTGTAAACCAGTAGGCTCACCCATCTCGTCAATATCTTCAAATCCCTCTAAATCTAGATTTAAATGGACTTCATATAAAGTTAACTCTTCTGAGTTATTAGTTGGATGAACGCCTTGAATATCATTAATAGATTCTTGAACTTCACCAGAATCATCGGTTCCAGAAGAAGGTAAATCTATGTCATCACTATAAAAACCTGCTAACTGAAGCTTCCTAACTTCATTAGAGTTCATGCTAATTCTATGCGTAACTCTAGGAGAGGAAGCTAGATCTGATACTCCGTATGGAACAATTAAATCTTCTGCGTGAACAAAATCAGATACAGCTCTGTTTTTTAATGGGTTAAAATAAATCTTTTTAAATGTAGAACCAATAATAGGTAAGTAGAATAACATCTGATCTAACTCTGGATCATATTCTTCCATCTTACATGTAATCATATAGTTCATGTATTCTTGGACTCTTTCAGCTTGCTTAATAAGAGCCTCAGTCTCTTCTCCAAATACCTGCACCCTTACTGGCCCTTGGGCTGGTAACAGCTCCCTGTAGGCTTGCGATTGGAACTGGGTGACAGACTCAGCCAAAAGAGGGTGAACAATGCCAGAGGAGCCTTCAAATGGCTCAGAACGCTTTTCGTTTTTCATGCCAAGAAATTCTATGCCTTTTTTATAGGTGTCTTCCCAATCTTTTCTTGAAGATAAATCATCATCAATCGAACCTATCAAATCAGATGCTATTGTACCTAACTCTCCAGAATCCATTGTATCTGCTAAATTACCATCAAAAGGAAGATCTATAGTAACAGTTTCCTCCTCAAATTCACCTACAATAGCAGAACCATCTTCCATTTCTAGGATTCCAGGTCCAATTTGCATTTCTTCTATTTCAACAATAGCTTCAGGATTTTCATCTAAAGGAAGAATTCCAGGCATACCACCTGCTCCCATATCTCTCTCAACAGCCATTGTGATCTCCTATATATAAAGTGTTGGGGCAGAAATTGCTCATACCACTTTTCTCTCCAAAAATGGGAACAGACAACAGTTAGTGGGAGGACTCACCTGTTGCACTCTACCCCAACCTCTTTGCGCTATCTAACGCCAATAAACTTAGTCCCTCTTAGTGCAGCTCCACCGCCTCTAGAGTTTCCTGCTCCTGTTCCGCCTGTCATAGGAGCCTTTTTTAGATTGTTAAAAGACTCACTCATTACACCTGTAACTGCATTTTGATTGTTGCCGTCAGTAGGTGTTTTTATTGTTTTCTTTTTCTTCATCTTCATTGCTCTAATCCTTTACTTGTTCATTGCTCGACTTTTTCCACGACCTGGCATTACGCAACCACCGCCCTTGTACTTCTTCACTGAACCACCGCCTTTGTATTTCTTAACCATACCGCCGCCCATCATGCCTTTTCTTTTACCCATCATGTTTTCTAAACGAGACCTATCCATATTACTCATGCCTCGTCCAGATTCTTTAAGACCTCCTTTACTCAGCAGCATCATAAGTTTTTTAATCATACCTGCTTTTTCTGCATCCATGTCAGTAGTTGCATTTTGAGACTCCATATCAGACATACCGCGTTCAGCCATCATTCTTCTGTTGTTTGCTATGTCTTCGTCAGTAACAGCTTTACCTGCACCCGCTCCCGTCATACCCTTCATTATTTTTGCCATTCTGATACTGTCTGCCATAGAATCTGCCATTTTTTATCTCCTAATAATACTCTCTTGAGCTTCTAAATTCGTAGTCATCTTCGTCATTATAGTCAGTTGGGGTAACAATAAAACCACCTTGCCTAAAACGGAGTATAGCCTGTGTCATGCTATCTGCCAAGTCATCATGTTCGCCATTAGGAAAAGAAGCACATTCTTCCATCACCTCATCCGCAAAATTAGTCTCAGGACACCACACCATGCCACTCTCAAATACAGGAGCGCAGGAGTGCATCCTCGTAAACTTATCAGCACCACGGCTCGGAGTAAATGGTGTTACTGGAATCCCCATACGCCTTAATTCTTGCGTTAAAGGCATCCCTGAACCTTTTTGCTCTATGAGAACCATATCAGGGTCATACAATTTGTAAAGTTCATTTGCCTCTTCTTTTAGCTGTGGGAACTCCCAACGCCCCTTAACAGCGTCCAAAAGCATGATATGTTCCTCATTTGACTCAGATTCAGTGAATATTCCCCATGTTGTAACCGCAGAATAGTCGGCTCTATCACTCTTACTAAAGGCCGTATCATAGCTCTGAATGATGTAATTACACTCAGGAGGGTCCTCTTTTTCCCACTTTTGCCACCATTCTCGCTTGATTATCGCCCCTTCTTCGGCTGTGGGGTTCTGCATGTACTGTGCGTTCCACTTTCCCACAGGAATAGACGCTTTTACCCCCTCTAACTCCTCTAATTTCCAATATTCAGGCCATAATGACTTGCCAGAGGGCATAATAGCGGGAAATTCTACTATATCCCACTTATCAGCTCCTTTTTCGCTCTGTTTAGACAAAACTTTTGCCGTTAAGTCCCTAATAGACCACCTCGTCATCACAATTATGATCGAACCACCAGGCTGTAGACGCTGTCGAGGACCAGAAGTGTACCATTCGTAGATAGTATCAAGCGCAGTAGCACTTAATGCGTCTTGCTCAGACACAGGATCATCAATAATAGCTAAATCAGCACCACGACCAGCTAACGCACCCCCAACTCCAACCGCATAATACTCTCCACCCGCATTTGTACTCCACCTGCCAGAGGCTTTAGCATCAACAGCAAGCTTAACGTCAGGGAAAATGTCCTGAAAGTCCTCATTCTCAATTAAATTCTTTACTTTTCTACCAAAACCAACCGCCAGCTCCGCCGTGTGAGTCGCCTGAATGATTTTTTTAGTAGGATCACGTCCCATAAGCCACGTTGGGAACAAATAAGACGCAAATTCACTCTTTGTATGACGAGGAGGCATGTTAATAATAAGTCTTTTGATCTTACCATCAGCCACAGCTTGCAATTTTTCAGCATAAATCTTATGATGCGCCCCCTCAATAAAATCAGGCCACACATACTTAACAAAAGACATGAAATCTTTTTGTTTCTCTTCTCTTTCATCTAATTTATTAAGCCGCTCCAACATAGGAGCAACTTTCATAAGCTCTTCGTCAGTTAGAAACTGCGAAAAGTCTTCTACACCATCCATAACCCTACCCCGTTAAGCTACTTAAAAACCTTTGTGTCGCTGAAGCTAAACTATCTGTTACAGCTCCACTTGTAAGAGGATCTACTCCCATTGCGCCACCTTTGTTCGCAAAAGTAATTGGATTGAATGTCTCAGTAGGTTCAGTAGGAACTCTAGAAGGCTGTTTAATTCTAGCAATAATCTCGTCTAAAGTTTCTGTAGGTGTTTCATCTTCAGATGTGTCATCTGTATCATCCTCAGTTGTTTCATCATCTTCACCTACATTTTGAACTGGAACACAAACGCCACCACTTAATACATAACCCGCTGGACATGGATCATTAGGAGCAGGAGAATCATCATCATCAGGGCCAGGTTTGAATCCTTCTCCTAAAATGTAATCATAAAGAGGATCTTTGTTATCAAATTGATTGGGCATAACTGAATGACCTTTGTATTCAACTATGTTGCCTTTTGCGTCTTTGATAACAACACCAACATACTTACCTTTATGTCTTCCTTTTTGTATTCTAACCGCTGTCGCTGTTTGACCATCTTTCAAGTAGCCTCTTTTATCTCCATCTAATAGGTCAGCCTGTTCCTTCATGTCTTTTTGAGTTAATTTTATCATAACCTTATCAAGCAGTGCCAAAATAGGATGCGCTTTAGAAATAAGACTAACACCATCTCTCACCCAACCTTGGTTTCTTTCTCCAGCTCTTAGACGTTTTAAAAGCTCTTCTTTAGTTTCAAAAGCATAATTACCTTCACTTAGGCCGTCTAATTTGTTGTAGTAAAGATCGTTATTAAGGTCTTCTTTTACAGCTTTTATTGTGCCTGCGGTAACATCGCCATTTTGTCCGTTGCCAGCATTAGCAATAAGTTGTTCTAGTTTTACAATTCCTTTGTTTTCAATCTCATTTTCATCAGGGAAACCTCCAGTAACAGCGTTTGAAATTGTTTCTTCTAAATCTAAACCTTCACCACCTTCTCCTTGAAACTCTGAATTAATATCATTGACAAGGGCTTCTTCCTCATAACCACCTGCTTGTTCAGAACCAAAATCATCAAAACTAACTGCTGGATCTCCAATGCCCATTGGGTCTACAGGATCGCCTAAAGGCTGTATGGAACTGCCGCCTGTAGGAACATCGGCTCTTGTATCCGTAGCCATCGCATTTATACCTGCATCCTCCTGAAAAGGACCACCTGTAGGAATATCTGCCTTATAAACAATCTCAGCATCATCTGGAATCATGGGTCCTAAACCGTCAAACTCACCTTCAAAGGTATTATTATCAAATGTAATTGGTTGGTCGTCTGGCCTTTTAGTGTCTGAAGGAAATTTTTCTATAGGATCTCCAATGCCCATCGAATCAATAGAATCAAACGCTAAAGGCTGTATAGAACTTCCACCCGTAGGTCTATCAGCCCTTGTATCCGTAGCAAATACATCAAAACCCGCATCTTCACTATCAAGTGGGCCACCCACAAGAGGACTAGGAGTTGGGAAAATACGGGCATCATCTTTTGGTGGAGCCATAGATGTAGCTGGTCTAGTGCTAAAACCTTTTGAAGCCCTATCTCTCTCAAAGGAATCAAGTTCTCTTGCATTTTCATCATCATTCCTAGCGCGTAATGCGTTAGAGGCTCCCTCATCACCATCTAAAGATAGTTGCTCTAATTCAGCCTCACTAAGGTCGCTATACATAACAGAAGAATCAAATCCCTCTCCATCCTCATCAAAACCAAACCCAGTAGGCGTAGGTGTTTGATTCGCTAAGTCCTCAGTTCCAAACATATCATTAGACGGAATATTAGCTTTTTCTAACTCATTTTTACGCTTTTCAAACTCATTAATACTATTTTGTAATTCAGTTTTAAAACCTGACATGTCATCTCTAACAAAGTCATCAGTTTCAGGATTGTAAGGCATATACCCCCTACTATCTTTCGTAGGAGCAAATGGATCTCCAGTCATTAAACCAGACGTTAATCCACTCGAACCACTCGACATAATATTTCCACTAGTATTCGGGTCAGAAGGATCAAAATCAAAAGGAGAAATAGACCTGTTCTTAAACTCCTGTGGAGCCGCAAATAACATGTCATCTGGTAAAGCACGATTATCACTTATACGATCACCCATAGAGTCTACATACGCACCAGAAGACGAAAGCGCATCCGTCCTCTCAGGAAAACCAAGCTTGCTTCTAGCAAGAGCAAGACCATCAAGACTTTCCATTCTTTTCGCTAAGTTGCTCCTAGCAGTCACAGGATCAGTATCTAGACCCCCCGTTTTAGAAGATCCACCAAGATACCCAACATCACTAGACTCTAAATTCCCGCCATCACCTGTAAAATTACTAGATGAAAATTTAGGAATAGATATACCACTTGTTCCAGCATTTACAGTGTTACCACCAAAAATGTTTGACATCCTATCCCTAACTCCGTCATCAAAGATAGAAGAAGTGCCGCCAGTATTAGCAAACGTACCCTCAGCACTCTCAGCATTTAAAAAGTCAGACGCAGGATTACCTAAATTCGTCATAGGTCTGTTATCCCTGCTAA
>Ga0070747_1000889_pt1 | contig 14772 bp, 21 predicted proteins | sample VirMetDEL_Mar_31_FD_77321 | JGI IMG/M metagenome (GOLD analysis project Ga0070747, IMG submission 77321) | Aqueous microbial communities from the Delaware River and Bay under freshwater to marine salinity gradient to study organic matter... | ecosystem: Environmental > Aquatic > Marine > Coastal...
CTGGTTCTGCACACCAAGGTCGATGATCTGCACAATACGAGCAGGGTAGCTGCCAGGCTCGATGGGTGATTGACGGTGCTTCGGTGCAGCGTCTGGGTTTTGTGGTACTTGCTTTGCGTTAAGCGACATATAGCTTACCTCTTAGTGGATGTCGGCATAGTTATCCCCGAATGCAACGTCGCAATCCATAGGGACATTAAGGTTGAGCTTTTCGTTGGTGGCTTTCATGGCATCACGAAGAAGTAGCTCACACTCCTCACGCTTACCAAGTGGTATCTCTTGTATTATTTCATCATGGAACTGTCCATTCATTTGTCTCCTTCTCTTCTTGACTTCTCGTACCCAACAATCAAAGACGTATACACCTGTACCCTGATTAAGAGTAGAGAACCTATCCTTGTCGTGCCTGAGACTATACCAATAATGAGAGACTGGGTTATAGAGCCACATACGAGAACCCACCTTGCGTACCAAGGCGGCAGCAGCAACAGCTTTAACAGCCCAGTTCCGTTTCCAGTAGACCTCCACCAAGAGGAAACCCTCAGGCGCAGGTATTCCCGCAGAACGGGCAACTGTTTCACCCCCTGCTCCGTATACACAAGAGTAGTTAACGCCCTTACCTTTCCTTCTCGGCAACTCATAAGTCTTCTTGGCCCCCTTCTCCCATTGCTGTTCCTTGGTTATAAACCCTGCCTGTGCTGCGATGTCTAGGTGTGGGCAGAAGCCCTTCTTCTGCATCTCAGCCACATACTCTGGGTCATAGTCGTGCATGTAGTGCTGCTTTGTCCTGTCCTCAAGGGCAGTCATGTCAGTACCACACAGCTCATACCCCTTACGTGCTATCAACACTGAGCGAATCTCTTGCCCATACGGCTTATCAATGCCAGGCGGATTAACTATCTCAGTGTGCTTGAACCTAAGGGTGTTGGTCAGCCCCTGTACCCTAGCCTTAAGCCTGCCATCAGGGCGTACATCCCTAAGGAAGCCGGTGATAAGGCCAATGCGGTGGTTGAGTACGGACAACCCATTGAGTAGCTCAAGGGCTGGCTCTTTATGGAACAGTTCTTTGACCGAGTCACACACCTCACCGATAGCGGTGTCATCATCGTAGTCATTCTTTGCCATGTATATCTGAGGGATCTTGGTGACCTCACCTGTCTCCTTGTTACGTTTGAACTTGAAGGTGGTGGGCTTCCACCCGAGGGATTCAAGCCACCTCTTCAGTTGCACAGGGCTGTTGGCGTTGGGTTCCTTCCATGAGTTCAACACCTTGACCTCACCCCCATAGTCCTTGTCGTACCCTTGCTCCTTGAGCAGGTCAAACCAACGCTTGCCTGCCATGCTCATCTCACCGCTCTGCTTGAAGGGTTCCTTTGGTCTGGTCTTCTTGGAGAATACTGCGACCTTAGGCATCACTTCCTCAAGCCCCTCGGTCAACTCCTTAGACCGAGGCACCCAGTCAGCCAGCAGGATGCGGCACTTAGGTTGGTCAAGCAACCAGCCGGAATCCTCTTGGTCAGCAGCACACTGCATCTTGAACTGCAAGTACCTGATGAACCCGTCCGCTTGTTGCTCGCCCTCATACAACTCTACCAGTAGCTTCCACTGCTTATCCCACAACTCTTGGTTGATCTTCACATCTTCCTCACACCTATGGGTGTACACTGAGATGTGCTCAGTCTTCCAGTTAACTACCTTGGGCTTGGGCACCCCGAAATCCTCACCATAGTACTCAAGGCCATGACGGGGTCTGTCAGGCTCAAGGTACCACGACAGAGCTAGGGTATCTATCAGCCTAGCCCCCACCTTGATGTCCAGCAGACGCTCAAGGAGGGGGATGTCGTACGTTGTTATGCTGTGCCCTATCAGTGTGTCCTGTTTGGCAAGCCATTCCCGCATCTCATCGTAGGTTGTGAGTGTCTTGACACCCTCGTCAGTGCTGTAAGACAGGCAGTGTACTAGCGTGGCATCCTCCAAGCCATCCGCTTCTACATCGAATACAGGCATGCTAACCCCCTTGTCTGAGATGCTCTAGTTGCACACTGGCATAGCTGTACTCATGGGACATGGGGTAGATGGGGTACCTGATGCGGTGACCATCTGGTGAGATGTGTCGTATGCCTGCTGCATAGCACAGTATGGGGTTGCCTTCTGAGTCCTTCACCCATGCAGCTGACCTAGTGTCCGCTGCGTCAACAGCTACGTCGTCCGTCTGAGAGAAGACCGCAGCTGGTAGGGTGAAGTTGTACTCCTTAGGGTTCCAACCAGGCAGAGCCATGTCCGCACTGGAGCCATCGAACCCGTGGCTCACCGACTCCCTAAGCTCATCCCTACTCTTCAGCGGCACACCTGCTATGTTGGACACCTCCCGTGCAGTGCGGGCTACGACCTCCAAGGGTATGCAATAGGACACACCGTTCAGTACGTCAGGGTTATTGGTACGTGCAATGATAAGGTTAGGGTCATTGAACCCTCGGTGCATACGTCTCCGGCCAGCAGCGTCAGCTGAGTTCAGCCTGTACTCATGGTGGTAGTACGCAGAGTTAAGGGTAGTCCCATCATCATTGCTGTACGGGTTGCCAGAGGACGACACCTCAGTTATCACTGCCCCCTCACCGTCCATGCCAGGTAGCTCTTGGATGATCTCATCTATGTTATCAAGCCGGAACCGTGCACTGGTGCTTTTCAACAACTTATCCCTGTCGTACCCAGACCCCTTCTCCATCTCGGACATCACCTCTATCAGCTTGAATGAGCTGGGTGGCAGGCTACGCCTATGTCGTTGGCTTATCACTAGCTCGTGGGTGTGTGACTCAGCGGAAGGTGTAGACACCACATACTCGCCATCAACAAGGGATACGTAGTATCTGTGGACATGACCACTGCCATTAGCACGCAGCAGTATAGTGTCACCATCCACAAGGGCAGCCCACTGCTCGTCAGTCAGAGGCATTATCTCGTGGTCATGTGAATCACTTGTGTCCACCTGTATGGTGGGCTTCGTAATCTCGCTCACACCAGCCATGGTTCCAATCGGGTGGGTACGGATACGGAAGGCAGGCTGACCATAGATAGGTGAGCCAGCATCAGTAAGACCAACCAGCTGCACTGGGCCTACTGACACGTTCTCCAAGATATCCTTGTCACCCAGTGCGTCAAGCTTGGTAGCTTGCTGGAAGTTCTCCAACAGGTTGCTGTATAACTCAGCGTGTCGGAAGGAGTCCACCTCATCTGACACATCACCGACTGGCTTCATCCACAACTCTATGTATGACAGATCCATACGCACATCCTCAGGGTTGTCCCTGAACACGGACTCAAGGTAAAGACCTTTCGGGATGTTTGTGTCAGACAACCACACCGGCAACCCAGGGGCTACAGCTGGAACTGGCTTAGCACCCACGCCAGTCTGGTACATACGGTAGTCGTTGTGTCGGCTGCGGTATGGTATGCCATTGGCTATCACAGCCATCTCCGCAAGACCTGGCATAGCCTCGTAGTTAGGGTGGTTGTGTAGGTTAATAGCACCAAAGGCAACGTCATGCACCCTGTCCTTTGGACTCATCAGTCTGTCTGCTGTGTACTGGCGTCCCATCAAGATGCCACTAGCCAGCTGTGAACCGTTGATCATGTTGTTGCCAACCCTGGCGTAAGCCACAGCTAGTACTAAGTCCTTGATCGCTTGGTCTGACTTCTCAATCCGTTTGTTGATTAGGCCCAAGCTACGGCAGATGCCGTTCACCATGTAGTCAGTGTTGTTCTTAAGTTCAGCAAGCTTCTCGTCACCTGCATCCTTGTTGTCACTGACCCTTTGGCCTAGGGCTACGTACTCTTTAGCAAACTCACTAAGCTTTGCTAACGCTTCATCAAGCACACTCATACATCTTCCTCCTCATCTAGACGCACAACATGTACGTCCTTCCCCTCTATCAGTGCCTCTACTATGGCCTCAAGAGCTTCGAGCGTCTCTTTAGCCCTAGCTCTCCAGTACCAATAACGATAGCCGACAAGAGCTAGTAACACTGTCAGCACCAATTTCCCCCAATCATTCACTTCCATACTTACTCCCCTATCTTTAGTAGTTTGTTGTTTTTCTGCTTGAGCTTGTTGTTTTCCTGCTTGAGCTTGTTCATCTCGTCACGCATAGACTCAGCTAGATCAGCCATCAAGTAGGCGTGGTGCTTCCACCCCTCTACTGTGTCGGGAACGGACTCACCTCTCGATGAGCTTATTGTGCTGTTAGCTAGCTGTGCCTCCAGCCTGTCGTAAAGCTCTTGCTTGATGTAGTCAGTACCTGCGCTTTCAGGCCATACTTCCTGCACATAAGTACCCTTATGGTTTTTGTAAGTACTCAGCCGGATTTTATCCTGCATCACTCACTCTCCTTTGTATAAACATCCGCAGCCAAAGATTCTGCTGCGGCCAGTAGGCCACTGTTCTCTGCCTCCAGCTCTGCTACTCGCTTCAAGGCTGAATGATAACCAGCACAAGGGTCAGCACCATCGGGGGCCATACAGTCGGGGTGCGGATATATTCCTTTACCGATCATTGTCTTGTCTGTATCACTCATGGGGTGCTCTCCTTGACCTTAGCCACCAGCGCCTGTACTGCGTCCCACTCACCTTGGCACTGCATACAATACCCAGCTAAAACCAAGCTACCGTCTTGTTCATAAGTCATTTCTTCGACAGGCAGTGCCTCTATAGCAGTTATTAGCGCCTCCAGATCGGCCTGCTCTGCACTGTCGTCTTTATGTGTATCACTCATTCTATAACCTCCTGCATTTTCACTGTGCGCCCACCTTTACTGCGGGATCTGATGGCAAAGTCTTCTTCCGGATACGCACAAAAAAGGTGATCACCGTTCTCTATATAAACATTAACCCACAACGTCAGAGGCTCTGGCTTACTGCGGTACTCGAAAGCCGACCAGTTCCAGCTAGGCCTTGGAGAATCCTTCCAATCACATGAAAGAGTGTTCCTAGCTCGGCGTTGAATAGGCTTACCATCATCGTAGGCAGCCATCACTGCTCTTTCTTTAGTTGTATCACTCATGGGGTGCTCTCCTTCTGTAACCATTAATTGTATTGGTGGGAGGGGTAGGAATCGAACCTACGCATCGCCCCAGCCGAAGCCGAAACGTACTCTAACCTGCTGAGTTACCCTCCCATATCACTTAACTGCTCTCCCAGTAGTACATAAAGATTGCCAAGCTCAGCCATTCCCTAGCCATAGGCCCGGCTGAATGGTAGTCACCCGGCGCGGCGTAATCAAGGAATGCAAAGGTTAACCACACCACAGGTAGGCAAGGCAAGAAGACTAAGGCAAACACACAAACAAAAAACTTTTTCATCACGATAACTCCTTCTTAACAGCTACCTTGAACAGGTGTATCTTCTGCCTGATGGAGGTAGGGTTGACGTTGGGTACCACCTTGTGTATATCCGCAGGCTTGTACTGCTTGTTGAAGTACAGGTCACAGATCATTCGGTCTGGTTGCATCAGCTTGGGGATCATCTCACTAATCAAACCAAAGCCAGTGAACCCAGGCTCATGTGCATCCAGCAATGACTCCTCTATCTCCTCAGTCATCTCCACCTTCATACCCTGTCGGCGCTCCTCTGCCTTGAGGTCACGGGTGGTGTTGTTGAGGATGGTGCTGAACCAATGGGCAAATGGTCGGCTGTTGTCGTAGGAACTTTGGTATGTCAGTGCCCTGGTGTACGCCTCCTGTACCACATCCTCTGCGTTGTACTCACCACCCACCCTGTTCTTTACCTTCTTGATAAGGGTGTCATGGTTCTCGTTGTAGTGCTCGGTCAGTGCCTCTACGAATACACTCATGTATTTCTCCTAAGCTGGTATGAAAAGTTGTGTACGTTGATCCCAGTACAGCGGGAACTTACCCGAGGCTCCGAACTCCCTGTCCTCCAGTATCTTCAGGACTCTGCGGTTGCGCTTCTCGATAGGTAAGTCAGGGTCTTTGTTGCCCTCCAGACCTAGCATCAGGTCACACTTACGCATCATAGCCCTGCTACCAGCAAACTGGCTGGAGAATATGTCACCTCCAAACTCATGAGGACAGTTACCTAAGCCGGTATACTGGCCACTGTTGTATAACTTCTCCCTTTTCTCGCGGGTGATGTTACCTTCATGTGCCTTGAGGTGGCAGAAGATGAAGAAGGTCATGTCCAAGTCCAAGGCCATGGCTGACAGCTCTTGTGCTATAGCCTGCAACGCTTGGTTGGCATCACCGGATGACATCGGATCAGTGAGGTTGGTGATCGGGTCAATCATACCCACCTTAGCACCCCAACTGTGGGCTGCATAGATGTCAGACTTGAGTGTGTCCCAGCCTAGGTGTTGGTACAGGTTAACCATAGCCATCTTACCGTGCATCACCTCACCGGCCTTGTCATACGCCTCGTAGTCGAACTCTATCTTGGGGTCGTGGAACACCTTGCCCACCACCTTACTAGCCATCATCTTGTACGTCTTCTTGTTAGCCTCCTCCGGCTTAGCCATGAACACCTTGACACCGTGGTTCTTGATGAAGTGTGCACCAAGGGCGTTGACTATCTCTGACTTACCCATCTTCACACCAGCCCCTATGTATATGGTGCTAGGTCTGATGCCCCGTGTCGCCTCCTGTAGGTCAGGCCAAGGCCATGACAGCTCACCCCAGGGTGCTTGCTCCCTTGCCTCATCATGGAGGGACTCACCGAATACTAGCGTAGTATTCTTGGGCTTCTCTGCGTTGAAAGCCACTGCCTTGTACGCTGCCTTACCAACCCCGTCAAGCAGGCATTGGTTGGCATCATTACGTGGGAGCACCACCGCGGTGCAGTCAGGGAAGACCCGCATACATTTCTCAGTAGCCGTACGACCTGGCTCATCATCGTCAAAGCACAGGGTCACCTCCTTAAATCGTCGTCGTATCTTATCCTGCAGTCGGACAAGATCCTTGTGGGCTGAGGCGGCACCGTTAGGGAGTGAGCACACAGCTGGTTGCACATCAGCATACTGCTGGTTGCAATACATCTGCTGTATTCTCCACAGCGCAGCGGCATCGAACTCACCCTCCACTATAATGAGACGGCGGGCCTCGCTCTCCACTGCCTGTTGCCAGCCGAACAAGTCAATGCCTTCGCTGTCACCCCAGTTCCAAGTGCGCTTACCCTCAATCATACGCACCTTGTACCGCTTGAACTTGTCCCCCTCGTAGTAGGGGAAATAGTAGAAGGCGGGGGTGACACCATCAGCTGTGCTGAAACCAATCTTTATGCCGAACTGATCAAGAGCATCCTTCCTCAGCTTACGGTCAGGCAGGTCAACAGAACCCAGACCATGTATCATCTCAATGAGTTCCGCTACCTCCCCCTCTGAGAGCCTGCTGTTCTTCGTACGGGGGACATCCTTGGACAAGGCAGGCTCACCATAGGGGTGTCGTACGTATTCCTCACAGCTCCAGCAGAAGCCGTCAACTGTGTCATCATCCCTTTCGTATACCTGCAACCCTCCGATGCTGCCACAACTGTGGCCTATCTTCGTCAAACATGTACCCATACATCTCTCCAGTTTTCTAAGGTGGCTTATGTGTATACCTGACCACCAGAGTTTTGTTATTTATTCATCCCAATCTTCATCATCGGGTTCCCAATCCTCATCGTCATCGTCGTACTCCCTAGGCTTGTGTGACTCTTCCATCACCTCAGCGTAGGTACCCCAGTCTGTGGCATAGGCCAGCATCTGAGTGCGTCGCATCCCGTCTTTGACCATACCCTCCCAGCCCTCATACTCCATGAACTTGTTGGCCCATGGCCCAAGGGATGTGACAAGGAAGTCTTTCAGACACATGTCAGAGTAGATAGCTATCACATCGGCAGGGTTACGGAACACCTTGGCATTATCCCGAAGCTGCACCAAGACACTGGCCCAGTCCACTATCTTACTCATGTCATTGGTGCTCTCCATAGCTCGGAACTCCAAGCTGCCGTAAGAGGACAGAGCCTTGACGTTCAGTGAACCATAGCGCAGGTCGTCGTCGTTGAGGTTTCGGAACGAGAATGTCTTAGCAGAGTTGCGCAGTGCAAACAGTAGGTACTCTGCATCCTTTACACGCAAACAAAACAAGTTGCCCTGCCGAGTTGGCCCACAAAATTTCAGCAATAATTCCTCAAGTACCAAGTACATTGTGATATAGTTAAACAGTTCAACGGGCTTCATGGACTGCACATTGACATGGCAGTGGACACCAGCTCTCATCGAAGAGTTAACGACAGACCCCTTCGCCTTGAATGCAGTGGTCAGCTTGCCAAGCTTAGCACGGACATCCTTGAGTGGCACGGGGGTCTCGAACACATACTCTATGCCACCATCAGCTATGCTACCATCGTGTTCACAACGGTAGCCAGGCACATTGAAGGGCAGGCCAACACCCTCAACCTCTACCTCAATGCCAACATCACCCGACTTGATACGTGCCCCGCCAAGCCCCAGCGCCACCGCAACATTAACTTTCTCTGTTTCTTTAGACATCAGACACCTCCATAAGTTCCTCTTTTAACCAAGAAAAATCTTCCATGAGTTCAAACTCCACGAAAGGCTTTAAGTGTACCAAACCAACTACCATGTTCTTGTACAAGAGCGAGCCTTTAGCTATAGCCCAACGTCTGTTGAACACAGCATGGGGTAAGATCTCCGTAGCCTTGACGCACTCACTAGCTGTCTGGTAGTTGCCCAGTATGCAGTTCGCCAAGTCCTTACGTGACACCTTTTCATTCTTAGTCACCCGCCCTACTTCATCTATGAAAGCATAGTTATTACTACGCAGCCCCTGTCTCCAGTCTCTACGCATAGGCTTACGCACAACATAACGAAGGCCATCGTCTGTGAGGGCATAGCCAAGGGGCACTGGACTTACATCCAAGTCACCGAGCTGTACCATGTATGCCCTGTCGGACAGTAGCTCTTGGATTGCAGCGCCATCCTGACTGCATCGTATCACCTCAACAGGCACACCATCTTTTGTACGCACTATGGTACCGTTCAATCTAGTGCCAGCATATTTCCAGTCATCACCGTACATGTTATCTACTCCTCTAAATTCGGGGGTAATGTTATCTCGTTTGTGAGCGCCCACCGGTTGGCGTGATTGACCACGTCCCCTGCATCCTCTTCGCCGCAGGCTATCTGATCCATCATATCCACTACCTCATACCTGTGGCACTCACTCTTACCTTCGCACAGTAGTCTGAAGGTATCACAGACAGTGCGGTACACCCAGCGGGTGAGTTCATCACTGTCCAGCCATGCGTTGCTAAGCACACGGTACTCAACACCGTATGACTTCGGACGGTATGCCCCAGGCGCACCGTACAGCTCACGCCTCCTGTTGTCCTTGTCATAGGTTGCGAATGGCAGAGCCAACCTGAGGTCAAGCTCTTTGACTAGCAGCTCACACGCAGCTATGTGCTCAGGGTGGTATGGGTCAACGTCCTTACACCACCCTATGTGTATGTGCCCAGCTGCAGTGCGGAATGTGGCAGCAGCATTGGGCGGGGCATTCTCCTTGCCAGTGTAGGCGTTGAAGTCAGGCTCACACCCAAGTATCAACGCCTCTTCAGGCTGCTCAGCTAGGTGCTCAGGTGTGAAGTCAGCCGTCGCCCCCTTGCTGAGGTCATACCCTGGAGTCATGTCATTGAGGTGTTGCATCACTGAGCTTATGTACTCAGCGAACTCATCCTCGGTTTCACTGGGGTCAATGTTAAACTCCAGAGCCATGCCGTCCACTTGAACAGCTCCGTTGGGTACAGCGAAGGGCTTCTCCTTGGTGCCAGGCACAAGGCCATGCGCTGAGTGGAAGTGTCCGTCTTTCTTTACAAAGATTTCAGGGTCAGCCCCTATTAAAAGTTCCATTTGAATCTCCAGTGTTAGTCTTCTCCAGTCCAACAGCTTCAAGAGCTGCATTATTGCTGGAACAAGTGCTACAAAGCACGCCAGTTGTCTCAAACCAAGCTAGTTCAAACGCTTCAAGGACGCTGATTGGGTCACCACACCACGAGCATCCGTCATTGGTGTTCTCTTCCCACTCATCCATAGTGAGAACAGAGTCATTGTTGCCGGGGTACATGGCTACCACGTTGTCAGGTATAGCCATCCACTCCTCTTCATCGGCAGTTATCTCATCGTCATCCAGCACTACCTCCTCCAAGGAACGTAGGTCACCGACTGCATAGACATGACCAGTCACTGTCTTCGTGATGTTCTTGATGTATACATCCCAAAGATTGGTGCTCTCGATAGCCCTAGTCCAGCGTTTGTCAAGCTTGGTAAGGTAGAGGCGCACCTCCATGTCTTGCTCCTCCTCAAAGATCACCGCTTGTATGTAGGGCTGACCAGACGCTGCCGTTGCTGGCCCCACTATCTCAATCTCAGCCATGGTATCTTTGTACGTGCTGAGGACAGGTGCAAAATCATCAGGCTTCTCAGTAGTCTGCCCAGTTGAGATAGTCTTGACCGTTGCGGCTGATTTTGACGTTGGTGTAGTCGTCGTCGTACCAATTGCCCCACCCGCCACCAGATACCGGAGGGGCTGCTGCTTTGATGAGTTGTGCACTACGACAGGTGGTGGCTCATAAGCGTTGAGCTTTTTGTAACGTGGCTTATCTAGCACTGGTGACGCACCCTTCATCTCATTGACGTTGATGGACACATGATCAAGCTCGTCAAACAGGATGGGGGTTTGAATCTTAAGGCCAGCATGTGCTGCCGCTTGGTGCAGTATGAATGGCTCACTTGCCCAAGCTAGGGTGGCACCAGCATCACCAACCGCGGCACCCCACAGTGGTCGCTCACTGTTGCGGATAAAGTTAAGCGTGTGGTCTGCCTTGTTGTACCAAGTCAGTGCGAATGCACCGTGCATCTTAGCCACAGTGTCACTAACACCGTGCTCATTCATGTGATGGTAGATGTTCTCACTATCTACATCGAAGTCACGGTGATCAAGGAGCAGTGACTGGTTGCGTAACGTGCCGTTGTGCATGCCGATAAGATCACCGCAAACAAAGGGGTGTGCATTGACTGCATTGACTGCACCCTTGGTGGCCCAACGATTGTGGCCCAGCAGTACGCTGTGCTGTCGTCGCATGATGTCATCGTAACCCTTGTACTGGTACAAGTCCCAAGGTGTGCCAACCTTTTTGATCAGGGACACCTGTCGTTGCCTGTTCACTGACACAATGCCAGTAGAGTGTGGCCCCCTGATGGTGTCAAGCTCAAGCATACGCTTAAACATCTTTTCTTCAGGCTGGTTGACCCTGCCTGCTATACCTACGAGTCCACACATACTAGTTACCCCTTTGCTTGAGCCAAGCGTTGTGCTTAGCTTTTATTCGTTGATAGATGGCACGCTCACAGTTGGGTGACATACGGATGTTGAGTGTATCCTCATCCCTATGGTACCGCTGTGGTATGTTGCTTGCTCGTGCCAGTACTGCTGCTGTCTTACGCAGACGTTTTGCTACTGTCCCTCTCATAGTCTACTCCACTAGTCTTGCGCGGTTACATACCGCAGGATGAATGAACTTACGATACCCGCCCTTCTCCTTGGTCAAGGGGATGGTGCGCTTGCCGTGTTCAATGATGTAGTTGAAAGCCTTAGCCATACACTCCTGTCGGTATGGGCTGGTGAGTGAGGGTGCGCTGTTGATCTCAATGACATGGGATGTACCACCCACATCAGTCATCACATCAACACCACCGAAGTCAAGGCCACTCATGTTGAATGCCTCAATGCTCTTGCGTACTGCCTGAAGAGGCCAGTCATCCCAGTTGAGGACATCGAAGCGCCCACCCTGAGCCACGTTCCACGCTATGTCATCAGGGTTAGCTGGTGTTTTCTCAGCAACACACACCACACGACCAGACACAACGAACACACGGTACTCAGCTACCTTGTCCACATACTGGTTGATGTAGTACTTGAAGCCACACTTCTCAGCAGCAGCAATCATCTCACCCCTGTCCTCGCAGTAGTACAAGTCCTTCCCCCTGCTGTGGTTACGAGGACGGACTATTACAGGGTAGTACTCGTCTGGTATTTCAGCGTGCATGGTGAGCCAGGTCGGGGTGCACAGTTCCTCCTCGTCGAGCAGCTTACGGAACGTGTGCTTGTCATTGACAAGGTGGATAGCCTTGGCACTGTTCACCACCTCATAGCCCGGCGGCACGTTGGCAGTGCAACCCCAACGGAACAGGTAGTTTCCACCGTATGGCACTGGCCGCTTCTTGCCATGGCAACGGACGACAGTCTCGTCCATGTACTTGGCTATCTCACGGCAGGAGGTACGCCCTAGCTTGGGGCGTCTGAAGATTACATTCATGACATCATTCCTATATAGTGGTTGATCTGTTCAAAGAAGTAGCTCGTCATGGCTGGATAACCGGGGAACTCAGGGTGTGGCTGGAAGCACAGGCTCTTAGTGTCAGGGTAGTACAATACCTCGTAGTCTACCTCATCAAATACCTCACAGATCTGGCCTTGGGCATCCATGGTTTCCTTGTCGCCCATCTCCTTGGCTACCGCTACTACCACGGCATGTGGTGCAGGCACCATCATCTGGTGGTGTGTCGATGTCACCTCAATGCGGTGGCTTGTCTCACAGTCAGTCATCATGTGAGCCTCACCAGTGGCGTGACCAGTGACATGCTGCAACATGCGGCCTCCGTTCATCACGTTGAGGAACTGACCACCCCGACAGATACCAACCATAGGTATGCCACGCTCTACGCACAGGTCGTACACACCCCGCTCATACTTGTCACGAGGGAGGCTACACATACTGTAAGGGTGCAGCTCCTCATCGTAGAAGTTGGGGTGTACATCAGAGCCACCAGTGAACTGCACCAGATCAGCATCCTCTATGTCCGTGCCAACATCCCAGCCCTCGTTCAGGTACATGCTAGAGTACTGGCTGTTGCCGTTGATGATTGCTACCTTCATAGTCCTATCTCCTTGTTAATCTCAGGGACAATAACGTCCAGTGTGTAGTGCAAGAAATCCGTGATAGGGACAGAGTCTTTAGTAGGCTTACTAGACCAACGCCCCACCCTATGGTATGTCTGAAGGGGGAAGGGCATGTTGTACTTAGTTGCAACAGGCAACTGAGACACAGTAACCACACCCTTACGGATAGCGTAGCCCCTCATCATAGCACTGGTGTGCTTACACACACTATCGAGTGGCCTGCCTTTACAACCAGCCAGCTCATCTGCCCACTGTTTGTGGTATCCGTAGTAGGACTTACGTACCTTGTAGGTCTGGCCTTTCCTCGGTGCCTTGCCTAAGCACCAGTTCTTCAAGCCACCCCACTGCATTACAGATGGGGATATGCTACGGTGCCCACCTTCCCCCTCTGTGTACTCTATCGACCCCCAATCCAGAGTGTTCTTGTGGTTACCTACGGAGGCTAGGAAGAAGGCAAGGTTCTCTTGCACACCAACCTCAACCAGCCTAGCCCACAGCCCCACTATACCTATGTATTCCCACAGCCTGCGGCTAGCTACGAGTCCACCTACCATGTGGCTGGCGTTTGAATCACCCTTAGCCACTATGAAACCCCTGTCAAGGGCTAAGTGGGCGCTCTTACTTACGAACACGTTTCGGTATGGACTACGGTTCAGAAGCCAGTCGAGGTAGGCGTATTGGTCAGGAACAGGCAGGGCCTTGTCCGGCCATATGGTAGAGAACACACGCACTGGTGTGTGATCATACACTGAGTCACTATCAAGGCCAGCATGACACGCTGTGTTACGACAGTGCACTATACTCAAGCTACCGTCTTGATCACTGACGTAACCATACCGGACAAGTGACCCCATGCCCGCGTTAACAGCATCATGCCCACCATTCTCGGCCATTAGGTTATACTCTTTCGCCTTACTCATCGCACTCATCCCCCATTACAGTGAATGTTACCCCGATGTCACGCTTGGGGAACTGTTGCCGCAAGTTAACTATCCAATGCGCCATACTCTTACGCCACTGGACACTACCATACTCAGACAGTTCCGTATGATACTCCGCGGCAGCCTTTATCTTGCGGTTATACGCAGAGATAATCTTTCGGTTGATGTAGTTCATTCGTCATGCACCCCCAGACTATAACCTGTCTCGTCCCGCATCAGGGCGAACAAGGTAAAGTTACGCAACTCGTTCTCCAAGTTGGCCATGTTACGAGCAATATCAACGTCATGCTCATAGTTTTCCTCCCCAGTGTACTCAATACACAGGGTATCAGCTAAGATAGGCATGAAAATGCCCTCCATTTTGTTATGGAACAAAAGAAATATAAAATAAATAGGGGTAGTTCATAACAAACACCCCTGAATCTAGGTATATACTAGTATAGATATAAGTATTAACTAGATTGTGTACGCAGGAAGCGTACGAAAATAAAGAAACAAACCCCTAGCTTTCTACACTAGGGTAATCACAGTCCATGATCTCCTGATAGAACGTATCGAAGTTCGTTACTTCGTCAGGATAGTGGGCCAAGATGAATGCTATCTGTTCACGATTGAATTGATGGCGTGGAAACAGGGAAGGGTTCTTCTCTTCCACGTAAAGCCAGTGCCAGAAGGCATGGATGACAGTCCAAGGGATGTAAGCATAGCTGTCCCTTGATTCAAAGGTTACTAACCCCACGTTATTGAAGTGCATAGTTCCCCCGCCTGGCACAAGGCCAGGGTTTGTTAGATTGCGCTGTTATCC
>Ga0070747_1000892_pt1 | contig 14745 bp, 32 predicted proteins | sample VirMetDEL_Mar_31_FD_77321 | JGI IMG/M metagenome (GOLD analysis project Ga0070747, IMG submission 77321) | Aqueous microbial communities from the Delaware River and Bay under freshwater to marine salinity gradient to study organic matter... | ecosystem: Environmental > Aquatic > Marine > Coastal...
AGACCGAAAAGTGTTCTTTGCCGAGGTTCGTAAGAGCCTCTTTTGGGGCAAACTGACCCAGAGCCAAGTTGACGGGATGAACGATCTCCTCGATGTCTGGCAGGAGCGCGGTTCCGCCGACCCGCGCCATCTCGGCTACGCCTTTGCCACCGATTACCACGAGACCGGCACGAAGATGCAGCCTGTCCGGGAAGGTTTCAAAGCCTCCGACAAGGCGGCCCGGGCCTGGGTGCAGCGCCACTACGGCCACAAAGGCACCCAATGGTACTGCTGGCCCCAAGGCCCCCACGGGCACGTCTACTACGGTCGCGGCGATGTCCAACTCACCTGGTACGACAACTACGTCCGCATGGGTCGAATCCTCGGCCTGCCGCTGGCCGAGAAGCCTGACATGGTTCTCCAGTCCAAGGTCTCGAAAATGATCCTGGTCGAGGGGATGCTTAACGGCGCTTCAAAGGACGGAGATTTCACCGGCAAAGCCCTGGAGGACTATTTCAACGACGACGACGACGACCCGATCGAGGCGCGCCGGATCGTGAACGGCACCGACAAAGCCCAACAGATCGCCAACTACTACGACGATTTCATGGACGCGATCGACTTGGCTCTGGAGGCTTACGAGCAGGCCGACATGTTCGAGCGCAACGAGATCGACGACACTGGCCCCGCGAAGCTGCCCGCAAAGAGCGACGGCATCACATGGGGCGCTGTCACCACAGCCATCGGCGGCGTCGGCACGGCGGTCGCATCCCTGGCCGACAAGCTGTCTGGCCCGGCGGCGCTCGTCGCTGTCGGCATCATCGTTTTGGGGTTCGCCCTGATCGTAACGGGCCGCAAACGCATCCTGAGAGAGACCGGAGAATAACATGTCGAACATCGCACGCTACACGCCCTTCGCCCGCTATGCCCTCATCATCCTGGCAACCAAGATGGTCAGCGGCGGGTTCTTGCCGGATACGATGGTCAACATCCTCGCCACCGATCCGGTACTCGTCGAGTTTATAGCCGGTCTCCTGCTCTACGGCGGCACGGGCATCTGGTATTACTGGAGCGCCGCCAAGAAGGCGCTGGACGAGAAGGTTGGGTAGTGGGGTTCGGGACCGTCTTTGGATTGATCTGGACCGTCCTCGCCCGGGGTTTCTCGGGCGGGGGCTTGGCCGACACTGCGGACCGGCTCATGGACCGCCTGGCCGATCTGAGAGACGCGGAGACCGCGATAGAGAAGGCCGAGATCGAGCGGGACATTGTTCAACTCAAAGCCATCGCGGACCTCCAGAAACCCTCCTCCTCTAATTTCTTTTCGCCCATGATGATCGGGCAGTACCTCATCGTGATTCCGTTCGGCCTTTGGTGGGCGGGCGTCCACGTTGTCTCGATCGTCAACGGGAACATTGGGACGGCGTTCGTGATCCAGGACTTACCGCCCCACATCTTCGACATGGCAACCTGGCTCATCCCCACGATCGTTGTCGGCACCATCCTAGAGAGACGCAAATGAACTTCATTCAATGGCTTGACCGGCACAAAGGCACCGCTGCGCTCATCGGGGGCTTCGTGTCCGTCACGGCGGGCGCGACCTGGTGGTTGGCGAAGGGCGGCGCGGTCGCGCTCACAACGTCCGTCATGGCGCTCTCAGACTCGGAGATCGCGGACACGCTTGCGGGGCTGCCTGAGTACCACGCTCGCGTAGAGGGCACCTTGTCTGAGATGCAGACCACGCAGGCAGGGACACACGCAGCTTTGCTCCAGATCGCGGACTCCTTGGAGACGCTGCGCCGAGAGACCCAGAAGATCGTGGAGTGGGCACCGGACCACAGCCAGCGCCTAACAGACGCAGTGGGCGGCTGCTACGCGGGCGAGAGTTGCACTGTGTATTTCCGGGGCCGCCGGACGCAAGCGGGCGCGGGCTGCGTCGTCCAGGGTCTCAAACCGCGCCTGATGTTGCCGGACGGACGCGAGTTCCCGGTCCGGTATGCTGACGACAATCCGATCGTTCAGTTGACGACCAGCTTTGAGACCATCGAGTCTCGCATTTTGATCCCCGATTTTATCCCGGTCGGCCCGGCGGGCGTGGTGGTGTTGACGGTCTACGCGAAGTGTCCGTTCACGTCGGAATCCGAGACCGTCACACGCGAGACCTTCCGGCTCTTGATCGAGATCAATCCGCCTAGATGACCCCGGCCATTGCGTCTCGGTAAACGGGGAGCATCCGCTTCTGCGGTTCCGTGCTATCAGCGGCGCTTGTGGTGGCCGCCTCCGCCATCACGTGACTGTACCCGACAGCGAAGCCGGGCCGGTTCGCGTTGAGGTACGCCGTGCCGTCAGCCAGCATAATCTCTTTGAATAAAGTTGCGTTATTCTGCTCCCGTACCATCTGGATTGCGCACCGGGCCAAGCTGCGGCCTAACTGGCTGTCCTCGTCGGTGTTCCGGGTTTCCAGCAGGCGGATCACCAGGCGTCCCTCGTCGTTCTCTGACATGTATGGCAGCCGCAATACTGCCTCCCGTGCGGTCAGACCTGAGAACGTCCCCGCTGGATGTTTACTGATGCCGTACGGGACCGGCATGGCAATCACCGCTTGGTTAAATTCATCCGCGAAGGCAGTCTGGGTACTGTCGCGCGCCGTGCCGCGCTCGTGCCAGCACGCGCTCATGTGATACAACATGTGCGGGGCGTCAAAAAATCTCATGTAGTGGATGAACAGGGCGGCGTAGTTCCTGCCGGTTACGGCATCTAAAAGATCATCGCCAGAGGGTGTCACCGACCACATGTCGAGGGTGTAATCCGCTTTCTCGCTGACGAAAGGTAGGCGTAGTGTAGCAAGGCGTAAGTCCATAGCTTCTGCTCCTAGCATGGTATTGGGTGCGCCTATTGCGCCGCCCTTATTTTCGCAATTACGAAACGCCGTGTCAGAGCGGACCTCGCGGTAACGTGATCGTAAGACCCAAGTCATTTAGGTGCTATACGCCGGTTCTCAAGAGCCGCCGGGCTGCTGCGACGAAATGTCCTGCGGCCTGCTGCGGCGTGTAGGACAAGATTTCGTGCGGGATCAACCGGGGTTTTGGCATGTCGGGCCAGTCCCCGGATTCCGGTGAGATCAGCAGAGCCTTCTCGGAGGACGCGGTGATCCGGTCGTAGTAGTGTACGATCTCCGGCATCTCGAACGGCAGGCAGAACCGGGCGGCTGTGGCGCGCCACCAGCGGCCCTCGATCTCCCGGTAGTCCGGCAAGAACCGCTTGAGCGGGGAGAGGATGTCCCGCAGCATATACTCCGGCGCGTCGTGCATGAGGACCGCTCCGAGGTGCGCGACCTGTTGGATTCCGTCCTCCTCGGCGTATTGCAGAGCCGTCAAGCAGTGCTGGGCCACGGACCAGGGCACCACCGTTGCCGCGCCTCCGTACCGGGTCTCTCGGGACAGCCCGGTTGCCACCTCCGCCAGGATGATGTCCTCCGAGCGAGGATAGGTCATGCTGATCATGCGGCTGCCGGTCCAGGCCATCTCAGGCAAAAGGTTCTCTGCTGTAATCGTGTTCATGTCGTCGCTCCAGTATCTCAGGAAAGTAGGTCGAGGACATCCCGGTCGGACAGGTCCTCGAATGTGGGGTAGATGAGTGCCGCGTTCATGCGCTCGGCGGCCAAGTCGGCGTAGAGGGGGTCCATCTCGATCCCGATGAAATGGCGGCCCGCGTTGAGGGCGGCCACGCCGGTCGCGCCCGCGCCCATGAACGGGTCGAGGATGGTGTCACCGGGAAGTGTCGAGTTCTCGATGTACGTTGCCATGAGTTTGACGGGCTTCTCTGTGGGGTGCCGCTTGGGGCTGCTCACGTTGTCCCAATCCAGAGGGTACTCGAAAAAATCCTCCATCGGGGCCTCGGTGTAGCCCATCGACTCGTCGTCCAGCCAGAGGGACGGGTCGTCCAGCTTGTGCGGATCGACCGAGATCGTGGACCGCGTGCCCGGGTCGTTGATCTGGAAAGCTGCGCCTTTGCGGGCGAAGATCGTCAGTTCGGTGTCTTTCATGTACCAGCGGTTCGGCGTGGCGTTGTTCTTGCGCCAGAATAGGATGTTGTGGACCTTGAACCCGGCCCGGCGCAGATCGCCCAGGATGTCTCTTTCGACCAGGTTCAACACGTTCGTCATCAAGTACATGTCCGCGTTGTCCCGCAAGACGCGGTGGACCTCCGGCAGGTACTCGGCGGGCGAGATGTCGTTGTGCCCGAAAATCTTGCCGTCGTTCTTGGTCAGGATGCCGCTGGGCCGCTGATGCTTGCCGCCCTTGTCCTGGTTCGAGCCGCCGGAGATCGTCGGGTAGGGAGGGTCGAACACCGCCGCGTCAACGCTGCCGGTTTCGATCTGCCGCAGAACCGCGATTGCGTCTCCACAGTAAAGGTCTGCCTGAAAATCCATGTCCGCTCCTATCGTGCTGATTCCTAACCTTTCATATGAAGCCGTTAGATTCAACTAATAAAAGAATTTAGATAATAGAAATCGACCAGGACATGAGGAAGTCGATATTCCGCCGGGGCTGCGCAGCGATTGGCCGCGCATATGGAATGAAGTATGCGGCCTCGGAAAGGGTGATGTTCACCGGGAACTGCCGTAGGTGGTGCCGGGTTGGGTCGAACCCTGGACCGAGCCACGGTCCGGCGTACAGCGCGGAGACCAGGATGTCGTTATCCTGAGAGGCCCCGGCTTGCCAGTCAGCCGGGCGGCGCAGAGACAGGTTCAGTTCCACGTCGTCGTAGCCGCTGCGCTCTAGGAAACCGGAGATGTGGATTCCTGTTATGGTGCGGCCTGCCGGGACCAGCGCCCCGAACGCCTGCCAATCCCTCGCCGGGATGTTGCCAGACGACGCTCTGCCCCCGGCCCAGGCCCACTCGCGGTTCCGGCGTAGGCCCAGCGTTTCGGCACCCTGGAGCAAGGACGCCCCGGGAGTCACCTCCCGGAGCGCCTTGATCTCTGATCCCACGCGGGCAGCCAGTGCCCCGATGCTCCCCGGGAAGGTCATCGTTTAGAGCAACGCGGCCTCGAACGCCGGGATGTAGTTGGTCGTCGGGTCCCCGAGTTCAGTTTTGGTGTAGACATCGGCAGCGTTCGCCTTGAGGGCGAGGGCGCTGGTGATGGTGGCGGCGAAATTCGGATCATCGCCCAGGGCGGCGGCCAGTTCGTTGAGGGTGTCGAGCGTGCCGGGCGCGGTGTCCACCAGGGCGGCGAGCGCGGCGTCGATCGCGGTCTGGACCTCGGCGGCGGTCTGGCCCCCGGAGAGTGCGCTATCCGCGATCGTTTTGATCTCGTTAATCGCCGCAACCAGGGTGTTTTTGGCCGTGGTGTCGAGCGTGGAAAAATCGCCCATCTCGGCGCGGATTGCTTTGAACTCCGTTCCGATCCGGGTGACGACGGTGGTGATGTTATCTTGGAAACTCATGTCTCTCTCCTAAAGGCTTTCTTCAAACTTGATTGTAAGGTCCGGCGTGTTCTCCAGAACAGCCAGGGCGGCGTCACCACCCAAGGCGATCACCGGGGCGGCTCGTATCGTGGGGCCAACCGTGACCGGCCCCGCGCGGATCACCGTCGTCTTGACGGTGGCTCTGATGACGATGGGGTCAGGCATAGCCCGTCACCCGCTCGATGACCTTGATCCGGTAGGTCGGCATCGGGATCACATCCCCGGAGGGCGCGGTCAGGAATACGTCGAACAGGACCTCTCCTACCGGCCAGCCGTTCGTCTCGGCTGCGGTGGCCTTGAGAACGATTATCCCGGCGGCCAGGTCGGAGGTTGAGGTGTCGAGGACCGTGAGCAGCGGGAAGTCGCGGGCCGCTCCTTCGACCGCGTACCGGGCCTCGCTGGCGATCGTGTAGTCGGTCAGCGGGTAGGCGTTCCCGGCCTCGTCTGTCAGGGGAATCTCTACCCGGAAAGTTTGCCCGCGCTTTATGTTGGCGGCGGTCATACCAGGTTCTCCCGCGTGCGCCCGACCTCGCCGTGGTCGTGGTGGTAGGTGATCAGGGGCAGAGAGCGGCGAGAGCGGTACGGGTTGCCCTGGTGCCACTCATCGCGCGGCGTGGGGGCCTCGTGGGTCTCCCATGACGCGCCGCCTTCTTCGCCCCCGCCCGCGCTGTTATGGTGGATATGGAATCCGTGGGCGTAGCGGACCTTGGTGCGGCCCCACATCTCGGCCCGGTCAGCAGCCATGACGCCAGGCATCGCCTTGATCTTGGTCTCGTGGCCGTGTGTCGCGCCGAGCATGGTGACGCCGTGTTCAAAGTACCAGAACAGCGAGGGGTCCAGGTCGATCGTGACGCGCTCCTCGTTGCGGAACCAGGCCGCCAGGTAGTGTGCGATCGCAACCGCGCTGTCCGGGTCGTGGTTGCCCTTGAGGATTCGGACGACGACGTTCTCGTATTTCTGGAGCGCCATTTCGACGTGGCTGACCAGCAGGTTCTCGGCCTCGGCCAGCACCACGTCGTAAGGTTCCGCGACATCGAGCCGGTTGCCGGAGCCGCGCGTGGCGCGCATCGGGTCGTCCGCGTGGAGCAGATCGCCGCCCCCGAGGATCACGCCCGTCTTAGCTGCGGGGGACCGCTCGATGAGCAGACGGAACAGCGTTCGGTAGGTGGTGACGGCCCGTCCCAGGTCCCAATCCATTTGGGCGTTCAGGGCCGAGGAGTGGAGGCCGATGTGGAGGTCGGGGAGCAGGTGGAGGTTGAGCAGCTTGGGATCGACGTTCTGCTTGGCGTAGGGGTCCATCGAGATCGGCGCGGCGGGTCCGGCGTAGGTCTCTGCGGCCCGCTTGGCTGCCTGGGCGATGATCTCGTCGGAGCGTTCGCCCTCGACCGTCTTGACCCATTTTTGGAGGACGTTTCCGCTTGCGTCGATCAGCGCGGATTCGCCTTTGACACGGTGGCCCTCCAGTGCCTCGAAAGACTCGTCGCTCTTGGCCCGGGCCGTCTTTATGCTCTGGTTCACCAGGTTGCCGTCTTTGTCGAACTGTTGGGTGCGGCTGGCGATCTCGTGCCCGGGGAGTACACCGCCAGGCGTCGTCTGGCCCAGGTCCCGCAGAAAATACTTGAGGAGCCGGTTCGTGAGCGTGTGTCGCGGAACATTGAGAATCGCGGCAGCTTTGGCTTGTGATCCTGTCGCAGCGTAGGCGGCGTGGGCTTCGACGCAGTTTTGCTCAAACTCCGAGAGTACCCGTGAAGTCTTATTTTCGCTCATTTTGCGCTCCAGTAAGGATGCTCCTCATCCGCAGAATACACTCGATAGGGGAATAGTTCAATAAAAGGTTATCTTTACCGCAGCAGTGATCGGCTCTCCCGCTCCTCGGCCAGGCTGCGGATGATCGCGGCTCTGTCCCGGGCCGCCCAACTCGGCAGCTTGCCGCTTTTCGACACCTTATAGACTGGCGTGCCCTCGAACATAACGAAGTAGTGCCTCTTTTTGAGGACGATGACGACTTCCAGCCCGGCGCGCTGGAAGTCCTTGGTCACTTCTCTGAGTAGTTTACTCATAATCTGCTCCTATCCAAAGCCGCCCGAGGCGGGCTGGCCCTCCCGTTCCCACTTTTCCCGGGCTGCCCGCATCTGATCGAACAGCGCCACGTCCTTCGGATCAGGATCGCGGAACAGGATGACTCGGCCTCCAAAAACAATGGTCACGACAACAGGTCCTCCACGTCCAACTCCGCCTCGGGGCCGCGTGGTCGGTCCACCCGGATCGCGTTCTCCTCGATGGTGATCTCCAGGTTCGACGCGGTGTGGGGGCCTTGCATGAAGGACTCGATCGCCTGGGTCAAAGCTGCGACCGGGTTGGCCCGGATTCCTATCCCCCACGATTTCGTTCGGTCCTGGCCCCGGACGATGGCCTGGAAGGACGCCGGGGTTTTCATGTCGGCCTCGTACCGGCTCACGCGGACCACGATCTCGTCGGCACCGTCCTCGAAGGGCCACGCGGCTACATCGTTGAGGTTTTCAGTGGGCAAAGATTTCGTCATCTGTCTCGGCCTCCTGTGAAATTTCCAAAAGCTGTTTGACCGGGTTGAGGGCGGGCGGTTTCCTATTGCCAACGATGCCGCGATTTTGCAGGGACTCCCGCCGGGCGAAGTAGTGGGAAATATCTGTCACGTAAGATTCGGGGCGGCTGTCATCGGGGTTGACGGGCCATCCGCGTGCCCGGACGATCTGGCTGACATCCACAGGCCCCAGGCCGGTTGCCTCGGCCAGGTCCTTGATGGAGCAGTCCCATCCGACCGAGGTGCCCTCCCGCCAGATGATGAACGCTTTGGCCTGTTCCTTGATCGACACCTCCGTCACAGGCGCACCTCGCCGGGCATACGGGCGATGGCCTCGTCAACGATCTTTCGGATCAAGGCGAACGAAGTCTGCTCGCGGTGGTGGTCTTTGATCTGGAAATCGGTATGGAAATTTGCTGGCCGTCCGAGCCACGGTGCGGCGGTCTCGACGACTTCGACAGCGTAGTCGGAGGTCTGGGCCAGGGCGGAGATATTGTGGGCGGTCGCACCTGCGATCAGGGTGCCGTTTACTTTGATTTCTACTGTTAGTGCCATGTGGGTGTCCTCTCGGTTGGTTGTAATCTGTAAAGCGGATCGGTGGCTTGATCCGCTTCGGCACATTACACGCCGGGTTGCATCTCATCCTCCTGTGTTGGCCCGATCTGCGCGGGCTGGGGGTCTCTACGAGGCCGCAGCCTAGTGTCCTATGCTTGGGGCTGGTCCGGCATGGGCATCACATCCCAAGCGCGTCTTTATACATCTCCAAGACGGCCTCCTCCTCGGAGATGTCGTCCGCGTCCCGCTTGCGCAGGGCGATGAGTTTCCGCAGAACTTTGGTGTCGTAGCCGCGCGCTTTCGCCTCGGCCATCACCTCTTTCTGCTGCTCCGCGAGGTCCTTTTTCTCGACATCCAGGCGCTCGATCCGCTCGACGAATTGGCGGAGTTCGTTGGCCGTCACGCGGTACGTGGCGTCCCCGGCAGACCCGCCGGAGTTGTGCCCTTTGCCGGGCGTATCGCCCAACAGTTCCTCGGTGCTGCTCATGTCTTATTCCCTACGTGGTGGAGTGAAAGGCGGAGCGGGCCGAAAGCGCCCACCCACTTGCCGGGTTTGTTTCGGACGACGCCGAGCCGCCACGAAAACGGAGCGATGCCCACCATGAACAACGAGTTTTTGGCAGACGAGAAATCCGCAGGGGTTTCTCGGTGTCCGTTGACCAGCAACATAGCCGCGTCAAAGTGGTCTACGAGCACCCCGCGCTCCTGTGGGCCGGGATATACATGGGTGAGGTGCAGCGCGTTGGGGACCAAAGCCTCGTCAACCCCGGCGGGTCCCTCGCCCCACGGGTCAACGACCGCGTTGCAGCCGTACCACTTGGCAAGCTGCTCGCTGTTGCGGGTCTTACCGGCCCCTTGAGGTCCCCAGACGATTACGGTGTTGGTGTTCATGCCATCGCACCCATGTTCGCGTCCTTGGCAAGCTGCTCTAGGCGGGTCTGCGGGGACTTCTGGTGCGTCTTGGGGTTCTTGCGGCTGGTGGGTGCCACTCGGAAACCGCGCGGGTGGCCGAGGTGGTTGGTGCCAGCGGCCTCCTGCATCGCCATGTGGTGCAGCATCTTCTGGGTGGCGTTCGCTCCGCCATGCAGCGGCAGGACGATATGGCCGACCGAGACGGAGGGCTTAAACGCTGAGTAGAGTTTGTTGAGTAGATTCACAGGATATTCCTTTTTCGGGTGAATTTAGGGTTAAGAAAAAGCGCCGCCCATGTAGAGCAGGCCGACGTTGAAGGCCGCCCAGATGCCCACGTTCCAGGCGTCTAAAGGGGGCAGAGGTTTGCGGTGCCGGGCGATGGCCCATCCGAGGCAGCCTGCGTTCAGCAGGAGGTAGACGAGGGTGTAGATGTTCACGATATGCTCCTGTCTCGGCTCAGTTTCCGAGGTAGATGAAAACGGGGATTCGGTCGGACGATTCCTCCGCGACGACCACGCTGGACGGGTACGCCGAGTATCCCTCCGGCAGGCCCCATATCGACAGCGTATCGGGGCAGCCCGGGGTGCAGTCGTAGTTGGCGGTCTGCTCGTATGAGACGGTGATCTTGCCGATCGAGGTCTCTATTTCCCAATCCATCCAGGTCGAGGAGGGCTGGCAGAGTTGGTTCGTGACCTCTAGGTGCCCGACTACCGGCTCGGTGCCGGTGGGGACGAACTGGATCGCGCCGGTCACGCAGGCATCGAGTTCCGCCCGGGCCGACGTGGCAAGAACGCCGAGGCCGATGAGCGAGGCCAGCCCTACACAGTGTACGCTACGCCGCATCTTTCCGCTCCTCCATTTCGTCGTGGTAGGCGTCCACCGCCATCGAAATGATATGCTCGGCAAACGAGACGCCCACGGGCAGGGTGTCCTCTAGCCAGTTCTGGAAAGGCACGGGCTGCTTGGTGATGGCCTGGCGCACTGACCCGATCCGTCGGCCTGGGCGGCGCGGGTTCGGGCCGACCGCCGGAGGCATCTTGAGGTTGGGGGATCGTCTGATCTGGTCGTAGATTCGCGTGTAGCCCAAGCCCAATTCCTGCGCGATCTTCGGGACGCTTACTCCGGCCTCGATCATTCTCCCGATAACGGCCTCCCGGGCTTTCAACTCCTCTGGAGTGGCCCTCTTGTATGGTTTTTTGGTCATATGCTCCTCGTCGATTCTGAGTTTGTTGCCCCCTTTTGGTAGCCGTTGGATTCGGAGAGTGTCAACCAAAAGGTGAAATTAGTGTGGAATAAAGTAGTTTCACCTAAAACATGAATTAGGCGTTGACCTTGGGGACAATTGGTCCTACCTATCCTGCAACGAGATCGAAAACTTGGAGCGAAACATGACCCCTGTAGAACTAAGAGAGGCCCGCGAATCCCTCGGGCTTTCCCCTGCCGAGGCCGCGCAGATGCTCGACATCTCGAACCCCAAGGCGGTCTACCGCATGGAGAGCGCGACGAGCCACAGCACACACCGCGCGCCGTCTACCCGCGTCGTGCGGCTCTACCGGGCGTACCTGGCGGGATACCGGCCCGACGACTGGCCCGCGCGCCTATTAGAACAGGAACCTTTGCCCGAGGAGGCTAAGACATGAATATCCGAGCAGTTGCAATACCTGCGATCGGGCTGACCATCGTGGGGGCGGACCAGCCGAACCCGCAAGACCCGCAGTTCCACGCGGGGAGTTACTACCCGGGCAGCTACATCCCCCGGACCGATAGCTGGCGGGTGCTGGAGTACACCAAATTCGAGACCGCCGAGGGTGCCTGCGACCGCGCCGACGCAATAATCAACGAGGGCTTTACTCCGCCCGCACCTTCACCCGATAGAGGAGATTGAAACCATGAGTGAATTTAAGCACAAACCGAACGCAGTCTTTGTGGACTTCGGCGGCCCGATGGCTGATTGGGTCCCGGCTGGGCCAGAAGCCCGGCAAGAGCCACGCCCGGTCCAGCGGTTCCTGGGGGCCTTCTGGCTCTACCTCGTGTTCGCACGTCTTGTGCGTAACCTGAAAACGAAATTCTAAACTGAAAAGAGAAACTGAAAATGAAAACCAAAAATCCAAATCGTCCCGTGCTACCGGCCCTGGCTCCCGGCAAATTCTACGGCCACCTCGACGCCAGCGTGCCAGCGGACCCGGAAACATTCCTCCGGGGGCACGATTGGGCCTGCATCCTCGACGGGCTTTCCGAACTGACAACGGTGTGCCACGGGGTCAGCCTGCGCGCGGGTTGGTGGCACAACCCCAAGACGGGCGAGCCGGTCGGCTCGGTGCCGGAAAAGCTGATGCTGACCGTCTCTGAGGTTTCCGAGGCTATGGAGGCCGACCGGAAGGGCCTGATGGACGACAAACTACCCCATCGAGCGGGCGTAGAAGTCGAACTGGCCGACGTGGTGATCCGCGTCTTTGACCTGGCGGGGGCGCTCGGTCTCGATCTACCCAGCGCCCTCCGGGAGAAGATGATCTTCAACACCCAGCGACCGGACCACAAACCCGAGAACCGAGCCGCTGGCGGAAAGGCGTACTGATGGCTACCATAGGTCCCGACACAATGGTCCGCTGGGCGGACGGAACCGAGGCAACGCTGGGCGAGGTCCAGGCCGGGGAGTTCAGCTTCATGTCCGACGATTACGAGGTGGTCCTGTACCCCGGGCACACACTCTACACGACGGCGGACTTCACGAACGAGGAGTACGAGCGCAGCAGCCTCGCCAAGATGGTGATCGACGGCGGCCTGGGCATCTGCATGAAGTGCGGAGCCGGGGAGTCCGAACTGGACGAGTTCGCCACATGCCGGGAGTACAACGACCACAACCGGGCGCTCCGGCAGCGCGAGGAGGCCGAGCGGCGCGGCCTCTACTGGATCGACTTGCAAGACCTCTTGGAGGACGCGGACCCGACGCGACCGTTCCTGCTGATCGACCACGCCGCCGACCGGCTGATGCTCCAGGTCAACGAGCCTGACAAGGTTTGCGTCTTGACGACCTCGGCCCATCTCCGTGACGTGCTGGCAGCCCCGGGCCGCAACCCGTCGGGCGTCGAGGTGCTGACTACGGACATGGCGCGGAGCCGGGGGCTGCCCAACAAGGCGCTGGTCCTGCTCGGCCACACCCGGATCGGGAGCCTGCGAAATCGGTTCTACCGGATGGTCCGGTTCCACCAACAGAAGCGCGGCAAGCCTACGTTGTGCATCGACTCCGGCATCCCTCCGGGCCTCAAGCGGTACGCGGTGGCCTCGGCTCTCGGGCAAGCGAGCGCGATCTTCGGGCACTACCGCAATTTCATTCATCGGTATTTCGATGTCACGGACCTGCCGGGCCGCTTCTGGGTGGGGGACTTCAAACCGGGGGCGGATGTCTCGACGGCGATCAAGTTCTTTGCGATGTGCGACGAGCGGTTCGCCGGGCCTCCCGGCATTTGGAAACCGGAATCGGTGGAGCAAAATCGTTTTGTCAATGCGGAGGTCTACCCGAAATGAGCCAAGTCAACACAGTCACGTTCGCCGTGAAAGGCGCGGTTTTCGGACCCAGCGATACCTGGCACTGCCCCTGCGGTTCGAGCCACACGTTCGGGGTCTACGCGGCGGCACACTGGCGGGAAACGCTTACGCACCGTTGCGATTGCGGCATTGTTCGGGATTTCCGCAGCGGGCGCGTCACAAAGTTAATCAATTCGTAGGAGAGTTCGGAATGGGTAAGACAGCGGAACAGAAGGCGTCATGGCTGGAGGGGTATCGCGCCGCGACTGATACCGCCGCCAGCTTCAAGGTGCGTGTCGATGGCGGCGAGGTCGATGAGGCCCTGAACCTTGGCGCGAGTATGGTCGGCTCTCTGCTGGCCCGTAATGTAGAAAAGTTCGTCAAAGATATGGAGAGTTCGGAATGAGACTTCAACGGTTTTTTGTTACCGGCTTTCCACCAGGGACGGAGAGTTTGGTCTCTGAGTTTTTGCTGTTTCACGGCATCGGATCGGTGACGGTTACAGACAGGCCGGATCACTGGCAAGGAATTTCTACTGAACCAAAACAGGAGCCGAAAGCATGAACGGTGTTGATAAAGTCAAGCTGGCAGTTGAGGCCCGCAATCCCGGATGTACCGTCACTCAAATGACAGACCTTCGTGGTTTGACCGCTGATGTGACTGACAAGATAATGGTCGCCGTGATTAATGCAGGGCCGCCGATGACGCACCCCGACCAAATCAACGGCAAGGAGGCAAGCGAATGATGAAAGTTATGGGACCAGACGGGATAGAGCGTGACCTAAACGAGCATTACGATACAATGATGGACGTGGAGCAAGACCCGTTCGGCGCACACGAGGCTATACAAAACCTGTGGGATGAAAGGGAACGGCTGCGGGCTGCGATGGTCCACGTTAAGGCGGCGTCAGACTTGCTAGACAAGAACGGAATGAAACCCGGCTGGGGTGTGGCAAAAGACCTTCTACACGCAGCATTAAAGGGGGGCAGTTAGATGGCGGCTAGAGGCACAACAAACACCGAAACGGCGCTAGAGGATTGCTTTTCTTGCGGGTCTGATCTTGGCCCATTCGTGTCATCGCCAGACGGAAGGCGGCAAGTCCTATGCTCTACGTGCGGTGCGCGGGGCGCATACGAGCGCCAAGATATGACAGCGGAGGCGCTATGGAATTGCGTCTCTACAAATCAAAGATAGGAGCGTTCACAGTGATCGACGCGAAAGTAATAGATACGGCGGACGGAGCGTTCGTAGCCGTAATCAACGGTTGGAATGTGAAGGCCGAAAGCCGAGAACACGCCGAGCGGATCGTAGGTACGGCGGAGATGGCCTTCAACCTCGGCCAACGCGAGGCCCGGCGAGCGGTCCGGGAGTCGCTCGGGCTGTCGGTGTGGGGCGGTGATGTATCATGCACCGACAGATGAGGAGATCAATATGATGGGACGTTTTCTTTGCCGGATAGGGCTGCATCGCTGGGGGAAAGAGTACCCGACCGCCGGGCACGATTGGGCCTTTGGGATGGGCCACCACGCGCAGGACTGCAAACGGGCAGACTGCGATTGGGTGCGGCGGCATCACCCCGGGGTGGACTGAAATTGAAAAACCAAAATCGAAAATCGAAATCGTTTTGAAAAGTGAAAACGAAAAACCATAGGAGAGTTCGGAATGGCCGAGATAGGCAAAATTGAAGTTTCAGATTGGAGGTTCGACCACGGCGAGGTGGGTGAGGACCTTCTGAAAAAACTATC
>Ga0070747_1000893_pt1 | contig 14734 bp, 23 predicted proteins | sample VirMetDEL_Mar_31_FD_77321 | JGI IMG/M metagenome (GOLD analysis project Ga0070747, IMG submission 77321) | Aqueous microbial communities from the Delaware River and Bay under freshwater to marine salinity gradient to study organic matter... | ecosystem: Environmental > Aquatic > Marine > Coastal...
GACTCTCATTGAAGTAGTGCATCTCGTTATCGATGGTATCTTCAATTTTATTCACTGCTTCGTCTGTATCTGTTACTTGGTCTCGATCCACTGTAACTTCTACTGTTACAATGTATTTTCTTTTTACTATGTTAGTTAGTTCTTGCATAATGTTTTCCCTCGTAGTTATAACGACAGCCCAAAACTGCGACTGTAGATTCAGTATACCATACTTTACTTATCCACTACCCCCCGACGCCCCAAATCTCAGTTGAGACTCCGATCAAATCCTTATACATTTGAACTTTCATAAATGATCAGAACAAAATCCAAATACCGGGACCCCCAGGGGGTCTATATGTCAACTACCCCCGGCCATCAAAATAAAAGGCAATACAAAAAAATATTTCGCAAAAAATTTTGAAAACGGGAGGAGTTGCAAAAATCTAAAATATGTAATAGAGTCAAACACATGGAATATAAAACCAGCAGAAAAGAGGCACTTGCAGCGGGAGAAACTAGATATATAGGGTCGCCTTGTAAATATGGTCACGGATCTATTCGATATACAGGTAATTGGGAATGTGTAGTTTGTAAGCGTAATAGAAAACGAGGTGGATTAAATGCTGTTATAGACCCAGTTATAGAACAGTCCCGCATAAATAGAGCTAATGCAATAGCTTTAGGAAAAAATAAGTATATGGGAGTAAAATGTTCTCGGGGGCATGATGGGGAACGCTACGTTAAAAATCATGCTTGTATAAAGTGCCGCCTAGAAGCTAAATATAAAAGAAGGAAAAAGTTTAGTTTATTACGTAAAGCTATAGCTAAGACCTTATGTGGCCCTCGTCTTCCTCGAATTGGTAATAATAAAAAAAGATATACAGATGAGCAACTATTAGAAAGACAACGAATTCGTAAGGCTAAATATAGAAGTAAAAACAAAGATAAAATAAATGCTTATAAAGCTAAACATCGCGCTGCAAAACTAAATAGAACTCCAGGGTGGCTACGCCCCGTAGATTTTAGACACATTCAAGTTTATTATGAAATATCTAAAAGACAAACTCAAGCTACCGGGATAGAACACCACGTCGATCACATTATTCCTTTGCAAGGGAAAACAGTATCTGGCTTGCATGTGCCGTGGAACCTTCAAGTATTAGAAGGACGAGAAAATTTAAGAAAAAATAATAAGCTAGTCTAGGTGAGAATGATTCTCACTACCACAGGGCCTTAAAAAACTAATTAAAATACGCCTATGAATTTATTTGAACTCTTAATTATCGCTAGTCTTCTGGCAATACACTGCGTAAACCTTGTTTCTTAAATAAGATTCGGTTATACTTTGTCGCAATAGCTGCACAAATTTTAATCACAAGGTGTAAACAGCGACACATGTCAGACAACAAACAAGATCAAACCCTATTTCAAGAGGCAATGACTCCTCCTGATACCGTTTTCGTCATGCCGCAAATTGATGAAGATGTCCCCATGCCTAGCAAAAATTCACACACTACACCAAAAATGACCGCCGCTGAGGAGTTGACTATACGAACCCATACTATTAAAAAACTCAGTGACTTAGAAGGGAATACATTAGAACCTTCAACAGAAGAAATTGAAGATGCTGAGGAAATTGCACGAGAAATTATGGAGAATCCTAACTTAAAAATAGAATATGGTAATTATCCTAATGAAACAATAGCTTATCTTGCTGGATTAGTATCACAAACAAGCCATATGGTTGCCAAAGACCTTGCGGATATTAAGTTATCTGTGCTTAACGGACTGTTACAAGAGGCGGCTACGGCAACTAACCCGAAAGACCGCATTTCTGCCTGGTCTAAGATAGGAGAAATTGACGGTGTTGATGCGTTCAAGAGAAAAACTGAGGTTACTCATATAACAAAGAGTGGTAAAGAGCTAGAAGAAGAGCTGAAAAAGACCATCGATGAGCTAAAAGGTAAGGTCATTGAGGGAGAACACGAGATTGTTGAAGAGGAAGACGATGATTAGTTACAAAGACCTTGCTATTTTAGAAAAAGCGTTACCGACGATGTCTGAAAGTGAGCGTCGGCGCAACTTAGACCTATTAACTAAGTACAAAGCAGAGCTTGTTAAGGAAGCAGGGGGTAAAACTTTCCTTGAATTTATTAAACATGTCTATCCTGACTATAAAGTAGGGGCACACCATGCGAAATTGGCTAAATTATTTGAAGAAATTGCAGAAGGCAAAAGAAAAAGAGTTATTGTTAATATTGCTCCGCGACACGGGAAGTCGGAGCTTATCTCTTACCTCGCTCCTGCTTGGTTTTTGGGCAAACACCCAGCAAAAAAAGTTATTATGGCTTCACACACTGCTGACTTGGCTGTTAATTTTGGTCGACGTGTTAGAAACTTGGTGGGCTCCGAAGCGTACAAAGATATTTTCCCTAAAGTTGAGCTGCAAGCCGATAGTAAATCTGCTTCTCGCTGGGGTACAAACTATAATGGGGAATACTTTGCTATTGGTGTCGGTGGCGCTCTCGCCGGTCGTGGTGCTGACTTGTTTATTATTGATGACCCCCATTCAGAGCAAGATGCCAAACTCGGAAAAGCAGACGTGTTTCTACCAGCTTGGGAGTGGTTCCAATCTGGTCCTTTACAACGACTTATGCCGGGCGGAGCGATTATAGTTGTGATGACTCGGTGGTCTAAACTTGATTTAACTGGTCAAATTGTTAATCAAATGGTAAAAAATGAAGACGTAGATGACTGGGAAGTTGTTGAATTTCCAGCGATTTTAGAGAAAGATGGAGAAGAAATATCATTATGGCCTGAGTTTTGGGATATAAAAGAATTACAATCTCGACGCGCAGCGATTGACATACGCTACTGGAACGCTCAGTATATGCAGAACCCTGTCTCTGAAGAAGGCGCTTTAATTAAACGAGAGTGGTGGAATATATGGGAAGAAGAAGAACCGCCGACTTGTGAGTTTATTATTATGTCACTCGATGCCGCACAAGAAGCGAATACAAGAGCTGATTATAACGCATTATTAACTTGGGGTGTGTTTTTTAACGAAGAAACGAATAATTATAATATAATACTACTTAATGCAATAAAGCAGCGTTTAGAATTTCCTGAATTAAAACAACTTTGTATTGAAGAATATAGAAATTGGGAACCTGACGCATTTATTGTAGAGAAAAAATCTAATGGGGCTGCACTTTATCAAGAGTTCAGACGAATGGGTATTCCTGTTGGAGAATTTACTCCTGGCAAAGGTCAGGATAAAATCAGTCGGGTTAATGCAGTTTCTGATTTATTTAGTTCAGGTATTGTGTGGGCACCTGACCATCGATGGGCTCATGAAGTTATCGAAGAGTGTAATGACTTCCCATCCGGTGCAAATGACGATTTGGTCGATTCAACCACACTCGCACTAATGAGATTTAGACAAGGCGGCTTCATTAGGTTACCATCAGATGAAGAAGAAGATATTAAATATTTTAAGGGTATGAGTCAAAAAAGACTTTATGCAATATAAGGAAAAATTATGGCACGTATGAATGATGTAGATAAAGGAATGTATGAAGCTCCCATGGGAATGGAAGAGCTGGCAGCAGACGAACCCGATTTAGAAATTGAAATAGAAGATCCGGAAGAAGTCACTATTCGCGCTGGAGGTATGGAGATAGAAATTGATCCTGACCGTATGGAGGATGATGAGTTTAATACTAATTTAGCTGAAGAACTAGACGACGCTGACTTAGCACAACTTGCTAGTGATTTGATGGAAGGATATGAAGGGGACTTATCTGCCCGTAAAGATTGGCTAGATACTTATGTTGAAGGTCTAGAACTTTTGGGTCTTAAACTTGAAGATAGGTCAGAGCCGTGGGAAGGTGCGTGTAACGTATTCCATCCACTTATGACAGAATCGCTTGTTAAATTCCAAGCAGAAACCATGACTGAAACATTTCCTGCCGCAGGCCCAGTCAAAACTCAAATTATTGGTAAAGAAACAAAAGAAACAGTTGAAGCTGCGGCTCGTGTACAAGAAAACATGAACTTCCAGCTTACTGAGAAAATGGTTGAATACAGACCTGAACATGAAAGAATGTTATGGGGTTTGGGTTTAGCTGGTAACGCATTTAAAAAAGTTTATTATGATCCTAACCTCGAACGACAGGTAGCTCTTTTTGTTCCCGCCGAAGACATCGTAGTGCCATACGGAGCGTCTAGTTTAGAAACCGCAGAAAGAGTTACTCATGTCATGCGTAAAACAGCCAATGAATTACGCAAACTTCAAGTTGCTGGGTTTTATCGAGATGTAGATTTAGGTGAACCTAGTCATGAACTTGAAGAAGTTGAGAAAAAAATTGCTGAGAAAATGGGCTTTGATGCAACAACAGATAACCGTTTCAAAATCCTTGAAATGCATGTTGATCTTGACTTAGAAGGCTATGAAGATACCGATAAAGAAGGTGATCCAACCGGCATTGCGCGTCCTTATGTTATTACTATTGAACGTTCTACTAATACAATATTAGCTATTCGCCGTAATTGGAATCAAGACGACGATACTAAACGTAAACGCCAGCATTTTGTGCATTATGGTTATGTGCCAGGATTTGGTTTTTATTGTTTTGGTTTGATTCATTTGATTGGTGCATTTGCAAAATCAGGCACCATGATATTAAGGCAGCTAGTTGACGCAGGGACATTATCTAATCTTCCAGGTGGATTTAAAACCCGAGGTTTAAGAATTAAAGGTGATGATACACCAATTTCACCTGCAGAGTTCCGAGATGTTGATGTACCTTCAGGAAGTATTCGAGATAATATTTTACCCCTACCTTATAAAGAGCCTTCACAAGTTCTTAATATGTTAATGAATCAGATTATTGAAGAAGGCAGACGTTTTGCTTCAGCAGCTGATTTAAAAGTTTCAGACATGTCTGCTCAAGCACCCGTCGGTACAACACTGGCTATCTTAGAGCGTACATTAAAAGTTATGTCTGCAGTACAAAGTCGCATTCACTATGCAATGAAGCAAGAATTTAAATTGCTTAAAAACATTATAAAAGACTATACGCCTGCAGACTATTCATATGATCCATCTACCGGGACAAGAGACGCTAAACGTGAAGACTACGATTTAGTGGAAGTTATTCCTGTGTCTGATCCTAATGCTGCAACTATGTCTCAAAAAGTTGTTCAATATCAAGCAGTTATGCAATTAGCGCAAGCTAATCCTGATATTTATGACTTACCTGAGCTTAACCGTCAAATGTTGGAAGTGTTAGGAGTAAAAAATATTCCGAAGCTTATACCTAACAAAGAAGATGTTAAACCTACTGATCCTGTTTCTGAAAACATGAATTTAATTAACGGTAAACCAGTCAAAGCATTCATCTATCAAGATCATGAAGCACACATTACAACACACATGACTTTCAAAGATGATCCTAAACTTGCACAGCTAGTAGGGCAAAGTCCAAAAGCTCCTGTTATTGGAGCAGCTATCGAAGCACATATTGCAGAGCATTTAGCGTTTGAATATCGACGTCAAATAGAAGAACAGCTGGGTGTACCACTTCCAGCGCCAGACGAAAAACTTCCAGAAGACATTGAAGTCGACGTATCACGACTTGCTGCCCGAGCTGCAAAACAACTCATGGCTAAGAATATGGCGGAGATGCAGAATCAACAGACACAACAAAAACTGGAAGACCCACTTATTCAAATGCAACAACAAGAATTACAAATTAGACAAATGGAAGCTCAAGCAAAAGCTCAAAAAATGCAAGCAGACACTGCATTGGAACAAGCTAAACTCGAACTTGAAAAACTTAAAATGGATTCTCAGGAAAGAATTGCAGGAGCTAAAATTGGTGCTGAAGCAGTCAATCAGCAAAAAGAACTTGACGCTAAAGAGTTTATAGAAGGAACAAAACTTGGAGCACAAGCAGTAGCAGCAAAAACTCGGCAAAAGCCGCAACAATAAACGAAAGGAACTTAGATGGATGAATCGTTAAAAGTACTTGCCCAACAATTGGGTGAGGAAGAAGAACGCATGAAAGAAGATTTATGTATAGGAAGGGCTAAGGATTTTGCACATTACCAACACGCTTGTGGTGTTATCCAAGGTTTCCATGTTGCTCAAGGGCTAATTGCAGCTTTAGCAAGAAATCAAATGGAGGACGGGGACGATGAGTGAAATCGCAACACTTAAAAAAGATATTGTCACGCTTGATGGCAAACCAATCAGCAGTAAAAAGGAGGAAGCTCCTGCAGAAGAACAAAAACCCACTCAATTACCTGAAGTCAAAGGCTATCGCATTTTATGTGCGGTTCCTGTCGTAGATGAAAAGTACCAAAGTGGAATACTTAAATCAGACAAAACTAAAAACATAGAAGAACATTCAACTGTTGTTTTGTTTGTAATTAAATTGGGTGATATGGCTTATAAAGACGAAGACAGATTCCCAACAGGCCCCTGGTGTAAAGAAGGAGACTTCGTTATTACTAGAGCATATTCTGGAACTCGAATCAAAATTCATGGTAAAGAGTTTCGCATTATTAACGACGATACCGTAGAAGCAGTGGTCGATGACCCACGTGGCTACGAACGCGCATAAGGAGAAAAGCATGGCAGAGATTATAAATGAAGTGCCTGATGAGCTCAAGGATGATGACGAAAGTCAAGAAATTGAGCTTAAGGAAGACAAAGAAGATTATGAAGCGGCGGCGAAAGCTAAAGCAGAAGAGTCTAAAAAAGAAACCAAGCCTAAACAAGAAGAACTAGATCTTGATATTGAAATTGAGGACGATACTCCTCCTGAAGACCGAAATCGAGAGCCTTTACCAGAAGAAATCAAAGATGAGTTGGACAAAGATACTCTTGAAGATTATTCAGATAGGGTCAAACAAAGAATGGCCCAACTTAAAAAAGCGTGGCACGATGAAAGACGCGCTAAAGAATCTATCGATAGAGAACGTTCAGAAGCTTTAAGAATTGCTCAAAGTATTATTGATGAAAACAAGAAGCTTAAAAAAACGCTTTCCGCGGGAGAAGAAGATTATCTTAAAACACTAAAAGAAAAATATGAAAGCGATTTATCGGTTGCCAAAAAAGAATATCGTGAAGCTTACGATTCTGGGGAAACAGATAAAATTATTGAAGCTCAATCAAAAATGAACGACGCTCAATTTAAGCTATCTCAAGCATCAAACTTAAAACCACAATATACTTTACAAGAAGAGGAAAATAATGTAGAGTTAGCTCAAAGACAAATACAGCCCAATTTTCCAAAGCCAGATACGAAAGCACAAGCTTGGCAAGAAAAAAATGATTGGTTTGGAACGGATGAGGAAATGACAAGTTTAGCTTTGGGCGTGCACGAAAAACTTGTTAGACAAGGCATAGATCCTACATCTGATGATTATTACCGTCGTATTGACACTACGATGCAAAAACGCTTCCCAGAATATTTTGGGGATGATACTGAATCGATTGAGGAAGAAAAACCTCAACGCAAACCCTCAACTGTCGTTGCTCCGGCTACGCGTAGTACCGCGCCTAAAAAAGTACGTCTTACAAAGACACAGTTGGCTTTAGCTAAAAAGTTTAAGTTAACCCCGGAACAATATGCACGCGAATTAATTAAAACGGAGAACGCAAATGGATAACCGCAAAGATAGAGATATAGAAGCTAGAAAAGAAACTAGAGAATGGAAACCACCATCACTCCTACCAGAAATCAAACAAGAACCTGGATGGGCGTATCGATGGGTTAGGGTGTCATTAGCTAACGAAGCGGACAATCTAAATGTGTCCTCGCGGATGCGTGAAGGCTGGGAACCTGTGAAACATTCAGATCACCCAGAAGTAAATTTACCAGTAAATCCAAACTCATCGTTCGGAGACTCGATCGAAATAGGGGGTTTACTACTTTGTAAAATGCCACAAGAAATGGTTGACCAAAGAAATGAATACTATAGGGGTAAGGCGAAAGCTCAAGAACAAGCTGTAGATAACAACTTGATGAGACAAAATGACCCTCGTATGCCTTTGTTTTCAGATAAAAAATCAACTGCTTCTTTTGGAAAAGGTAACAAATAATTCTTTAATTAGGAGATAACATCATGGCAACAACAGCCGCACCTTACGGACTAAGAGCCGTAAATCATATAGGTGGTACCCCATATGCGGGTTCTACACGCCTATTACCAATTGCGTCTGGTTATGGAACTAATATATTTAACGGAAGTGTCGTTTCTATTGTAGCAGCAGGTACAGTTGAGTTGGTGACCACTATTGGTACAGCAGCTTCACCGTTCCCGGCAGGTACAGTCGGCATATTCGTTGGATGCTCATACACAGACCCAAATACAAAACAAAAATTGTTTGCTCAATATTGGCCATCAGGTACAGTAGCTTCTGACGCTGTAGCTTATGTGATCGATGATCCAGATGTTGTGTTTAAAGCACAAGCTGATGGTACTATCGCTCAAACAGGCCTAGGCGCAAACGCACCTTTGGCAAATGTACAGTCTACTTCGACTGGTTCTACTGTAAACGGTAATTCTAACGTTGCATTAGATGCTACAGTGGTTCAAACTGCAGCTGCATTCCGTATTGTTGATTTCGTAAATGATCCTGATAATCAGGTAGGCGATGCTTACACTGAAGTATTAGTAAAATTTAACGGTACTCAACATTCATATAACAACTCTACTGGTATTTAAGGAGAATAAATCATGGCAATTTCAAGAGCTCAGTTATTAAAAGAGTTGCTTCCTGGCCTTAATGCTTTATTCGGAATGGAATATCAGCGTTATGGCGAAGAGCACAAAGAAATCTACGAATCTGAAACATCAGAACGTAGCTTTGAAGAAGAAACAAAACTATCCGGTTTCGGTAATGCACCTGTTAAAGGCGAAGGTTCTGCCATCGCTTATGACAATGCACAAGAAGCTTGGACAGCTAGGTATAACCACGAAACCATTGCTTTAGGTTTCTCACTAACAGAAGAAGCTGTTGAAGATAACCTCTACGACACTTTATCTGCTCGTTACACTAAAGCATTAGCACGTTCAATGGCTAACACTAAACAAGTGAAAGCTGCTAACGTTCTTAACAACGGTTTTAGTGGTAGTTATGCAGGTGGTGATGGCAAAGCTTTATTTGCTACAGATCACCCTCTAGTAAATGGTGGTACTAACAGTAATACACAGGCAGTTGCTGCCGACTTAAACGAAACTTCATTAGAAAATGCTGTGATTCAAATCGCAGGATGGACAGATGAAAGAGGTTTATTAATTGCTGCTAAACCACGTAAATTAGTAATCCCACCAAACTTGCAATTCGTTGCAACTCGTTTATTAGATACTGAACAACGTGTCGGTACTGCTGATAACGACATCAACGCGATCAAGTCAAATGGTGCGATTCCAGAAGGCTATGCTATCAATCATTTCTTGACTGATACAGATGGATACTTCTTAACAACCGATGTACCTAATGGTATGAAACATTTTGTTCGTACTCCATTAACTACATCAATGGACGGCGACTTCGACACAGGTAACGTACGTTACAAAGCTCGTGAGCGTTATTCATTTGGTTGGTCAGATCCCCTCGGCATGTGGGGCTCTCAAGGTGCTTAATCTGTAAGTACCCTCCTCGGAAAAGCCCAGTCCCTCTCGCTGGGCTTTTTCACTTTTATTACTCCAAATTCATACATTTCATTAGATACTTATGTATTTCTCTTTGGTATTATTCACTTATCAGCAATGCTGAAATTTAAATTTAAGGAGAAACATTATGTGGACTAAACCAGCTGCTACAGAAATGAGATTTGGCTTTGAAGTAACTATGTACGTTATGAACAAGTAATTGTTTAACGTTTAACGTTTAACGGAGAGCATTTAACGCTTTCCATTAAAACTTATTATCTATTCGATACGGTAGCTAGGAAACAGCTTGAATCGTTTAAAAGGGATAATATTTTAAAAGCACCGACATTAAAGGACCTAGCGTCCTTTTTTGTTGTGTAATCTATGCAAACCGTGTATCATTTTAATTATCTGGGAACATCCAGCTTATCAGACTGCCCCAGCAGACGCATACACGACGGATAAGCGTATAACTTTGTATGGAGAAATTCAAATGGCAACAACAACCTTTTCAGGCCCAGTTGTATCAGACAACGGCTTTTCAGGAACAACACTCACAACTACCGGCGCAGTTACTATTAATGGCACAACAGTAGTTATTTCAAGCCTTCCAACATCAGACCCAACAGTTGCAGGTCAACTATGGAATAATTCTGGCGTTTTAACCGTTTCAGCGGGTTAATAGGAGAATAATATGCAACAGACCGATGTAAAAGCGGCAACGCAAACGGCAGGCACAGGCACTCCAATTAATCATCGAGCTCGAGTTAAAAGTCTTCATTATCGTTCAACTGGCACTGGAGGCACTATTGTTTTAAAAGATGGTGGTTCTGGCGGTGCAACTAAGTTAACTATAAATACTCCAGCTGTAGTAAGCAGTAATGATGTATTTATTCCAGGTGAAGGAATATTGTTTGATACTGATGTCTATTGTGCATTAACTAATGCGGACGCAGTCACAATATTCTACGGATAAAATGTTTAAATGGGCAAAGAACCTGAACCAGAAACTCCACATCCTAAACAGCCAGAGGAAGTACAAGGCGAGGATAAAGTATCTGGAAAAGATGAAAATCAAAGAAGGTTTGAAGCATTCGGAGATTGTGTCTAATGGCAGCGAAGAAAAAAGGAATGGGGATTAAAACTTCTGTAAAGTCGGGTAACTTTCGCCCGACTAAGCAGGGTGCAGGTATGACAAAGAAAGGCGTTAAAGCCTATCGCAAAGCTAATCCCGGTTCTAAATTAAAAACGGCTGTCACAGGAAAAGTCAAACCCGGTTCTAAAGATGCAAAACGGCGTAAGTCATTTTGTGCACGTTCTGCAGGACAAATGAAAGACTTCCCAAAAGCGGCTAAAGATCCTAACTCAAGATTACGTCAAGCGCGTAGAAGGTGGAAATGTTAAAATGGAAAAAGTACAAGAAGCTGTGGCAGTTCATTCAGCGGAGATAGATCATATGAAACGTGACATAGATCACATTATGGTAAAAGTTGATAAGATGGATACCAAAATAGATAATATTGAAAAAGTGCTGTCTGAGCTTAGTGGAGGTAAGAAAGTCGCTATGTATATGTTCAGCGGATTTGCTGCCGCTATAGCATTTATAGCTGGGTACTGGATGAAATAATGCCGGCAAAAAGTAAAAAGCAATTAAAGTTTATGCAAGCTGTGGCTAACAATCCTAAGTTTGCTAAGAAAGTTGGAGTACCTACTAAAGTAGGTAAAGAGTTTAGTAAAACTAAAAAAATTAAAAGGGGTAAATAATTATGGCGGTAGGAGCAATTCTTAGACAAATGAGGCGTCTACAAAAATTAATGGATAAAGATCCTAAAAAGATTGTCGGCGGTAAACGCGCTGGTAAGAAAAGGGTACAAGAATTAGAAGAAATGAGAAACCCGCCAAAAGAAGGCAAAAAAGTAGACAAGCCAGTAAGAAACACAAGAAAAAAACGAAAAGAAGACTACGAAACCACAATGGATTATATTGCATCTCAACCAACGCGTAGTTCTTTTGCTGATGATATTACTGATCCAAGATTAACTTATGAAGATCGAGTGAACTTATTGGGTGGTAAATACAAAAAAGGCGGCTCAGTTAAAAAAGGGTACCACAAAATGCCAGATGGTTCAGTTATGAAAAACTCTGCTCACAAAATGTCATGCGGCGGTAAAGTTCATAAAATGAAAAAAGGCGGTAAAGTTCGCGGTGATGGTATCTGTAAAACAGGTAAAACTAAAGGACGCATGGTATGATGAATTGTCGTGGCATGGGTAAAATTAAAAAGCCCGTTGCTCTTAAAAAAGGCGGATCTGTAAAAGATGCTTGCTACCAAAAAGTAAAGTCATCATATAAGGTATTTCCTAGCGCTTATGCATCTGGTGCTATTGCTAAGTGTAGAAAAAACAGAGGAAAATAATGGCAGTTCGCAAGACAGCTAAAGGCGCTGCACTTAAACGCTGGTTCAAAGAAGAATGGAAAGATGTAAGAACCGGTAAAGCCTGTGGTCGTAGTAAAGGAGAATCACGTGGTACTCCATATTGCAGACCTAGCAAACGTGTGTCAAGCAAGACTCCTAAAACATCAGGAGAAATGACTACCGCAGAGAAACGCTCGCGAATAGCGCAAAAGAAAAGCTTAGGGCAACCTGCAGGTAAACCTCGTAGAGTTGCGTCTCTTAAACGAAAAAAGAAATAGGAGATAATTATGGAATGGAATTGGGAACACTGGGCAGCGTTAGTTGTCTGGACATGGGTTTGGGAAAACTGGGTTTCTCATCATTGGCATGACGTATGGGCATGGATGAAAAGCTGGTGGCACTAATTAAATAGTTTCAATGAACAAGAAAGATTTTATAACTTATTTAATTATTGTTTTTATTACAGCAATGCTTTGGTATGCTGTAGAAACAAGAGCAAACGTTTTTTTAAAAAACGAACCTATATACATAACAGGTGATTCATGTGGTGGAAGAATGTATACAGACTGGCCCTGCATGAATCATGCTGGTTGTATAAAATTAGGATAATAATATGGCAACTTCAGGAACAACAACATTTAATCCAGATCTCAACGAGATTGTAGAAGAGGCATTTGAACGATGTGGTGCTGAACTTAGAACTGGATATGACTTACGAACTGCAAGACGTAGTTTAAATTTACTCACGGCCGAGTGGGCTAATCGCGGCATCAATTTATGGACAATTACGACAGGCTCCATTTCACTTGTTGCAGGCACCGCTACTTATAATTTGCCAACCGATACGATTGATTTAGTTGATCAAGTTATTCGTACAGGTTCAGGCACGACACAATCTGATTTAAGTATATCTCGAATTGCCGTTCCGACGTATGCTACAATACCAAGTAAAAATGATACAGGAAGACCTATACAAGTTTATATCGATAGAAAAACGACTACACCGACTATAACTTTATGGCCTATTCCTGATAGTGTTACACCATATACTTTTGTTTATTGGTATATGAAACGTATTGATGACGCTGGAACCGGAGTTAATACACAGGAAATACCGTTTAGATTTTATCCCTGTTTAATTGCAGGACTAGCCTATTATCTCAGCTTAAAGATACCGGGTGCACTTGAAAGAATGGCAATGTTAAAACAAGAATATGAAGAACAATGGATGTTAGCATCTACTGAAGATAGAGAAAAGGCTGATTTAAGACTTGCACCCCGTCAGCAATATTTGTAATTATGGCTAAAAAAGAAAACAAAAGAAAACCAAAACTTAATTTAGATATAAGTGGAGGAAAAGATAGTTCTAAAACTATTTACGGAGGTGGGTATGCGGATGTTGAAATTCCTGTTTCTGAAAATGTTACTCTTAGACCTTATGTTATAGGTGGAGGAGCAAAAGGCCCTTGGGGATCCGCGGAATCCATCAGTGAGTATGGTGGGGGGCTTGAATATAGTTTTAAAAAAGGTGGCAAGGTTAAAAAGTGTAAACGCGATGGTATAGCCATGCGAGGAAAAACAAAGGCAGGTAGATAATGAGTAATCGATTTACTGTCGGGAAAAAAGCAATTGCGGTATGTGATAGATGTGGCTTTCAAGTTAAACTGAAAGAGCTTAAAAATCTATACATTAGAACTACAGATACAAATATAAAAGTTTGTAAAGAATGTTGGGAACCCGACCAACCGCAAAACATGCAAGGCATGTATCCTGTAGAAGATCCACAGGCGTTACGTGATCCACGACCTGACGGAAGTTTTGGAGTTGCAGGTGAATATAGTAGTCGGCAAATTCAATGGGGTTGGGATCCAGTAGGACTTAATAATCCTCTGGGATTAGAAATAGAAGATGATTTAGAAGCGGCTGGTCAGGTTGGCACAGTTACTGTAACAACAACTTAGGAGAAAACAAATGGCAATTGTAAGAGCTATAAAATATGGGAGTAAACTTATTAAAAAAGGAAGCACTGGAAAACCTACGCGAGTTAAAGCAGGGCCTACAACACGTAAAGATATTCAAAGCACTAAAAAAAGAGGTAGCGTTAAGAATTTAAATAGTACAAGTAATTCAGGGAGCAAACCAAGTAATCCAACTAAAAAAATTACACAACAAACGCCCCCAAGAAGTGGACAGCCAGGTAAAACATCTAGCACTCCTAAATCACCTAAGGCTAAACCAAGAACTTTTACTAAAGCAGATGCATTAAAAACAGGGGTTACTGTAGCAGGTATTACCGCGATCGCTAATCGTTCTACTAAAAAAGAAGCACCTAAAGCTGCGCCGGTTAAAAAAATCGAAGCCCCTAAACCTACTCGAAGAGCAGGACCTTCAGAACCGACCATGACTTCTATGAAAGCACCAAGCACTGGGCCTAAACCTACAAATAAAGACGAGAAGAAAAAACCTAAAAGACCTTCAGGCCCAACAATGACCAGTTTTAAACGATAAGGAGTATAATATGAACAACGATAGAAAAGGATGTAAACCAAGTTATAAACAGCCTCAACCAGGGCCCGCAGTAAACTCAAATGGCTACCCTGAAACAGATGTCAAGACAGAAGGTGTTGTTACTCGTGGTAATGGCGCAGCAACAAAAGGTACAAAAGC
>Ga0070747_1000895_pt1 | contig 14719 bp, 28 predicted proteins | sample VirMetDEL_Mar_31_FD_77321 | JGI IMG/M metagenome (GOLD analysis project Ga0070747, IMG submission 77321) | Aqueous microbial communities from the Delaware River and Bay under freshwater to marine salinity gradient to study organic matter... | ecosystem: Environmental > Aquatic > Marine > Coastal...
TATGATATAGGTTTCGTGGTAGAAAATTGTGATAATAATATGTTGAAAGAGTTAGAACCGTGGTGTTCAGATATGTATGGTGATTGGGTTGGTCATAAAGGACTTGGTGTAAATAGGTATATCAAGGAAGAACAACCAAACACACAATTTAAGTTGAGTAAAAAATTACATTCACATCATACAGAACCGACCAATGATGTGGTTGTTAGGTTTGATGCTCAAAAGTTAACATCAGATAGTTTTCAACTAATAGTAAATTTAGCAGAGATGTTAAAAGATAGTGGTGAGATAGGTAAAATGCAATACGATATATTTGATTTTGAAATAAAATCATTAAACACTTATGAAAAGGATTTAATAAATGTCTAATAAAAAAGAGAGAGTTTACAAATCACAGATAGGCTCTATACCAAAGATAGTAAATAACTTTAAACCAAAGACGGATAATCAAAAAATATTCCATCAGAAGATTTGTAATTTTGATAATCAATTGATATTGTGTCATGGTATAGCTGGAACTGGTAAGACATATGTATCGATCTACAAGGCATTACAAGATGTGCTACGTAGAGGTACACCATATGAAAAACTAATCATCATTAATCCAACGGTTGATGTTGGTAACGAGGATAAACTAGGGTTTCTACCAGGTGAGTTATCTGCTAAGATACAACAATACAATGAATCTACATTTACCATCTTGGATAAGATTATCGGTAAGACTAGAGCTGGTAAGATGATAAATGATAATAAGATAGAGATCGGTGTGTTGAATTTTTTAAGAGGAACAAATTTAGAGAATTGTTATGTGATATTAGACGAGGCACAAAACGTATCACCTATGCAAATCAAGACATTGATGACTAGGATATCAGAGAACTGTAAGATGATCATACAAGGTGATATGAGTCAATGTGATAAGTATAAAACCAATGGTATGACAAATTATGAGAAGAGTGGATTTTACGATGTATGGTTTAGATTACAAGGTGTGGAAGGTGTGGAACATATGGCTTTCAGCAGGGGTGATTGTATAAGACATCCGTTGGTAAAGAGAATACTGAAAACATATGAAGATGAACATGAAATTGATTTAGTTAATAAAAGTTGATAATATTACTATAATGACATACTATTTATTACTGAAAGGTGATTCTGAAAAGGACACCATGTTTGAGACAAATGTTTTAGGAGAAGAGAGTTTTGGCACGTTTTATACATCAGTTGGTTTTATGATCTTACAGAGAATATTAAATAATAAACCAGAAATAATGGACACGCTTACTATTTTAGATGAACGTAAAACTTCATATACAGTAGAGCAGTTTGTGAGTAAAATAGAGAAATGGAAGCTAAAAAGTTCTTGACTTTTATGTTTTTTAGTTGTAAATTAGGGGGTTGATAAAATGACAAAAATAGTAAATTGGGAAGAATACCTAGACCTTGAGGAAGAATTAGAACTTCAAGAGACTCGTGAAAAGATTCTTCACAAGAAAAATAAACTAAATAAAACAGAAAAAAAAGGTTACGAAAAAAATGTTAAACGAGATAAGAAAAACAGTTGGATTACTCGCCCTAATAGTAGGGTGTAATTTATTCATTGGGTGTGAAAATTCAGTACTAGCACCATCGATAGAAACTGAACCAGAGGAACTGATATCATTTGATATGAGATTACCAGTTGATGGTAATGGTTATTATCATTTGACCATTAACAGAAGTAGTTGGCAGACTATACACAGAGTATCAGCTAGTGTCAATAACACCGATGGAGTTCCAATCGAGTTCTTTTGGGTGGAGTGGGAATCTGATCTGTATTGGTATCTAGGAGACACTTTGGGATATGTGGTTAATCAACATCTAACAGATAGTGGTAACTATGTCTCAGTAGACACATCATTTATGGTTGGTTTCAATGGACAAGAAGTTCCTACATCTAATACAGTTAGTTACAGTAATTCAAGTGGTGAACTAAATAACATGATAGCACCGGTTAGGAGTATGATCGGTGATACCTTACAATTAACAGCAATATGGTATAATTCAGAAAAAACATTTGGTATTGTACTAGAATAAAGGAGAGGTTAAAATGAAATATGTGTTGGTGGATAAGAATGATGAAATCGTAAGTGTAGTTGATCTACCCGATACAGCTGGTAAGATAGGAGCTCATACTTACTTCAAAGGTGTTAAACAGATGCCAGATGATGATGAATTTGATAAGCTATGGAAGGTGATGACAAAAGATGAGTATGAGTTGAGCTTTAAGAATAATTTGCAGAATAGACAAATGGGAAAAATGAAATACGAATGGTGGAAGGACATAGGAGAAAATGGTTCGGAGTTGGATATATAATATGAAAGATTTATTAACAAAAGAACAGAAAGAGGAATTAGAAGGTTTACTACTAGCAGTTACAGAGGAAGCAATAAGTGTTAGGTTAGACTATGAGAAAAATGGTTCTGATCTAGATAGTGGAAGTCTAATAGCAATACATCACAATAGTCCGTTGTTAGAGGATGAGAAAGAAAAATTATCAGATGTGGCATATAATGTGGTGAAGAAGGAAAAGAAATGACTTGGCAAATAATAATGTGGATTTGGTCAGGTATGATACTAGGAGCTATAGCAGGAGCATCGGTGGTGTATCTGGTATATAGGAATAAACTAAAACACATGCCATCAAAACCAAAACCTCGTAAATATAGGAAAAGATAATGTCAGATTTAGGTGATCTACACGACCACGAAAAAAAACCAACGGGTAGAAATCCATTCCGTGGTAAACCCATTCCAAAGAGTAGGATAGAGTGGGCTATCCGTAGTACGATGTCCATCAGAGCAGCAGCGATACATCTCGGTGTGGCTTATAATACATTCAAGAAGTATGCTAAGATGTATGACTTATTTGAACAGAACAAGAATCAGAAGGGTGTTGGTATAACCACCAAAGGTAATACAGGCTGGGGTGTAAAGATACAGGATTTATTCGATGGTAAACATCCGAGTTACCCACATTGGAAACTACAGGAGAGGATAGTAAGAGATGGTTATCTGAAACAAGAATGTAGTAACTGTGGTTATGATGATTATAGGGAAAAGGATATGAGAGGGCCTTATATAATTAACTTCCTAGACGGTGAACCAACGAATCATAGTTTGGATAACCTACATCTGTTATGCTATAACTGTTTCTTCATAATGAAACCAACGGGTAGGATGTTATCCACACCAAAAAATACCACGATGTTACGCAAGAAACTAGAGGAAGTTTGGGTGGAAAAAGATGAGAAATAATATTTATTATCATAACCATATACTAGGAGAGATAAGATGTGTTGTGATTGCTGTAATCCGTGTGAGTGTAAAGACTGTAGTTGTGGAAAATAAGTTATGAACCAATCAGATAGAAAAGAATTCGACCTAATACATAACAAGATAGATACGATCACCCAATCGATAGCCGAGTTAAAAACAGAGATGGACAAGGCTCATGAGAGGGTAGACGAAAATTTGAAATTCATCAAAGAAAATCTATTCGATCCACACAAAGGGTTATGGGCAGAAACCAAACAGAATACACAATATAGACAAGAAGCAAAAAAATGGAGATATGGTGTTGGTATTGGTTTAATATCGTTGGTGGTAAAAAATATATGGGATACGATGGTCGGTTAAGAGAGGAAGGTAAAAAATTTTAAATCAAGAGGTTATGGTATAATGAATACATTGAATGAAAAAGTCCTCCGAAATTCTAACGAATTCCGAAGGCAAGAACCTAAGAGAAATCAATCCATCATATGGAGACTAATGGTGGGCTTAATTGATCTGATATATCTGCAGATCAGAATAGCCGTTATACAAATAGATACAAATAAAATATGGGATTGGCTTGAAGCACTAATGGAAAACACCGGTGAGGGAAAGCCTAGCCCAAAGGATAAGAATGAAAGTATAAGAGAAGATCAGATTCCGAGCTCTGAAAGTTTTCAGAGCAACCCGAATCCGATTCTTTACATATAAGGAATTCTAAAAGCTATTATACTTATTATAGAACATAAATGGGAGAAGAGAAAATGGACTGGATTAAAAAACACTTGAAAATCATATGGGGTATGGGAATGGGTTTCGTCATTGGATTCATGGTAGCCGGTTGGGCAAGTAGTGCCGGCGTGCTAACAGGATTCTAATCATGAATAATCCACTAGCAAAATTATATAGCTGGCAAATCTCGAGCGGTCAGCTCGATGGATGGACTAGCTACCACATAGGTGCAGGATTGTTTATTGCAAAGGTCTGCCAATGGCTAGGAACGAGCGATTTCATGGCAGTGATGTGGGTATTGATCATCGGAATTATTTGGGAGATATTCGAGGTATGGGTGGAAGGAACTCACGAAACATACGGCACGAAGAAGAAATGGCTCTATAACACGGTAGCAGATGTAATCGTAGAGGTTGGAGCTGCAGCCTGGATGGTCTGGTAACACCGAGTATCTGATACACCAGGGGTTCAGAACCTCAATTGTTTAACATATAATGGGGAGTGAAATAATATACTCGGATTAACACCTCACTCCCCAATCAACCTAATCCCCCCACTTTAACCCACGGATTACCACACTTTATCCACAAGTTATCAACATAATTATTTAACAAACATTCTTAAAAGTACTATGCATCCGCGTGCAGGCAATTTTTTTTTCATATGTGACGGATTGACAGCCTCGTGGCACGATTCCAAAGAATTAGCAAGACAAATAAACACGCATACTGGCTAGGAGCCCTGCCGCAAAAAAGCCTTGACTTTGTTGTTTTTTATTCGTAAATTCAGTAAGTTTAGAACATGCTTGGTTAGGCTCGAGCCAGATATGCGTATCGGTTATAATATACGAAAAAAATATGAATTTGTCAAGGCTTTTATTTAATTATTTTAACCTCGGGCCCGCCGTTGGATTAAAAATATTAAATTAATTGCAGAAAAGCCTTGTGCCGCATGCCTGTTTTGATGTATATTCTTATATCAAATACGGAGAAAATATGAAAGAATGGACATTTAGATTTACAGATGAGGAAGATGATAGCTGGGGATGGAACTCAGTATGGGCCAGAGGTAAGAAGTCTGCAATCAATAAGGCTATTAAAAAGCTTAAAGGGTTTGATGGCAACTATACGTTAATTGAATCCAGCCTCGATACCTCTGAGGATACCTATAAACAGCTAACGAGATTGTTTTGGTAAAAATAATTGCAGAAAACACTTGACATTGTCATTTATTCTGTGTATATTCTTATATGAGATACGGAGAAAATATGAAGAACTTAGTTGAAAACCCTTTCGGTGATATAGTGGAGAGAACCGACTACGGTAACCACAGGAACCAGATAGCAATAGACTTCGGAGAGTACTACCCTCTGAGTATAAATGGGTTGAAGCCCAAGATAAGGATTGTTAGACTAACACAGGATTTAATTCAAGTAAACGCAGAAATAAAATAATTGCAGAAAAGCCTTGACATTGACGATTTTTCTTCGTATATTAAGGGGTAATAAAAAAGGATATTAGATGAGTTATAGAAAAGCAAGACAATTTAAACAAAAAAAGAAAGAACCGAAGTATGTGGTTCGTCAGGGTCAGAAGTATCAGCTGATGACCATTGGTGGTACTGAGTTTGAGATTAGGTTACCTAATAAGCAGGATGTGGAAGATTTCAGAAATAACAAGAGTAGCTATGATCACCCAGCTTAATTAAACTCCAATTGGGAATAGGGTGTTAGTGACACCACCGTTGGTCAATAGGTTCGTAAGGAACACTGCTAGAACTTCCGAGTTCTTCTGGATTGACCTCTGGATTCCCTCAGGTGGTTTTTGTAGTTTTTCTACCTATTTGAAAAACGAGGAACATTCCAGACTTTCCACTATACAACAAAGCAACTGGAATAGGTGGGTGGGATATATTTATTAATAACAGCGGTGCTATAAAAAATAATTAGGAGCAACAGTATGAGAGACAACCCAATGGAACAGGTGGATAGGATACTATTCAAAACCATTACCAACGACATAGTGAACGGCACGTTGCTCACGGAATCCGACAACGAAACATTGAAACTCGTGCTCGTAGGCATCTGGGAGGACATGGAGACATTCGAAGCCTCTGGTGTGATAATCGGAGAAGCCTGATGATCTGACAGGCCTAGGGGGTGCGGGCATTAACCGTGAACCGAGCCGCATGTTATTGTGACACGCCAACCGAACTCGTTTTCATATCGGCCTCATTTTTTACAACCTATAGGAATTGATAAACTATGGTATCACAAGTGACATACTAGGAAGATGTTATCGAAAGAATTTTTAATACAAAGGGGTAGCTGTTGTGGACTCGGTTGTCTGATGTGTCCATACAGGCCCAAACACTTAAAGGGAAATCAGCAAATGACAGATGAAAGAATAAAACCAGGTGATTACGTAAGGGTGCACACAGTCGGTATAGATGGTCTATACGAGGTCATCAAGCTCGAAGGCGATCAGTACCACCTCGAACAGTCTTATAGCGATGTGAGCACCAGAGGACATAAGACCAGGTCAGGTTATAAGCACCGTATGGTCGTGCCCTTGGAAAAGATATCAAAGGTCTAAAGCGTTGGCTTCAACGGTTATTCCGTAGAATTACCTATGGTAATTATAGACCAAAGAAGAAATTTATTAAAGTAACAAGTGCATCCGTGTGTCGTGTGGACGAACATGGCGGGCCTTATACCGTGGAGATAAGCAATGAACAACCTAAATAAGCTCGGTCATTATGTATTCAAGAGACTATGTAAGGATCAGCAACTCTTTAGAACGACCAAACCAATGAACAGCTATGGGTTATACATCCAGCCCAAGGACTTACAGCGTTACGTGTATGACTATCTGAACTACGGATTGGATTACATGGGTCAGGATAACCAATGTGCCGATGACGCTATACATGATCATCAGCTTGGTTTAGGATTTGCCCATAAGGATGTCAAGTCTAGTGCACAGCAGCTACATGATCATCAACCACAGCCCATTGATTACGATGAGCTCAAACACTTTGCCGATGGATTCCATTCAGGTGATTACCAGATAGACCGTTATTGGGATGAGCCAGAGGGCAAGGAAATATAATTTAATTTACATCTGTTAACCGATACTTATAACCAAAGGAGTAATTATGAAAACACTTGTAGCAAACCGAGTACCACCAGGTGACCGCTGGGAGATTATCGATGATGGCAACGATGTCATCTACGGTAGCTTAACGGATTGTCTCAACCAGATATATACCATTACCAATGGCACACAGTTCTTTGTGGATGCTAAAAAAGGTGAGGTATATATTGAGGATGGTGTGGTAAAACCTCAACCGATAAAGAAGTATAGCCTGTACGGCGAGGAGCTATGATACCATTGGTTATATTGGATCACCCTATTTATACCACATTGCTTTGTGTGTTCCTTGTATGGTATTTGGAAAACGGGCAACATTTATTTAACAACATTAAAGGAGTAAAACAATGGTTCAAAAAATAGTCGTACCTTACGCAACCGAAACCTCTTCTCAATCCACTCGTTACTTTTATTGGAGTACCTCATGAAAACCTTAAAATACTTTTCCGCCACATGGTGTGGGCCTTGTAAATCTTTTAAACCCATTATGACCGAGATCGCCAACGAAGGTCATTCCGTTCAATTCATCGATATCGATCAGAGTCAAAGCCTTGCAAGGAAGTACAATGTTATGTCAGTGCCAACGGTGGTCATCGAGGAGAATGGCATCGAGCTCAGCAGGTTCATCGGAACTAAACCCAAACAAACTATCTTGGAAAGTATTGCTTGATGAGTAAACTATGGTGGGCAATATCTGCCAACATCATTGGTTCTATCATAGCATTCTTTCAACTGCAGGGTTGGGTTGTATGGCCAGATAAGCCTTGGTTGAAATCCATATGGTGGGTTTACTTCACCAGTCTACTTATAGCACCGTTATTCTTTTGGAGCACCAAGATGTCGTATGAACACTTCGGTGCCTTTTGGAATATGAGGTTGGCTGGGTTTGGTATCAGTACAGTTGTATTCGGTATCATGGCCTGGAGCCTCATAGGAGAGATACCGACATTGAAAACCATCATTAGTTTGTTGCTAGCCCTATCCATTATTCTCATACAGGTAACCAATGTGATCAAGACATGATAGGGGATAACAACGAGTTACTGCTCAGTACGGATAATGACATCATTACCATTATATGTAATACCGAAGAACAACAGAAGATAGTGGTTAAACGAATGACCACGGATAACTGTATGCTTGAGGAGTATGAGGTATGGGATGAGGAAGAGAATCCAGAAACAGTTATACTAAAGTTCAGAGTATTGGATTACTATGAAAGGAAACCAAAATTGAATTAGATGAAAAAATGGTATGAAATAAAAGCCCGAGATACTAACCTATCTAAACCAACGGGCATGGTTATAACATTCCACCTATATGGTGTGAGTGAAACAGAAGTAAAACAAATCATAACTCGAAGGGGATATACCGATATCGAGTACATAAAAGAAGATAAGGATTTTGAAAATAATCTAGGATAATTGCCGAAAGGCCTTGTGCCGCATTGCTTTTTTGTTGTATATTCATGTATAACATAAGAGGAAAAAACAATGAGTTTATTTAGTAAAGAGTTTCAACAAGATATGGATGATTTCTTTGAAGAGTTGGATAATGTGGTTACACTAGTCCACGAGGTAAACGGTGAGGTAGTCACCGAGTCTGTTCAAGATGTTCTTGAGAGAGAAAACATGGTTGATGACGAAGAGGTTGATGTCATCACAGACCACTTGGATGAGCTAGGACAATTAGAAATGGAAGCAGAATTAGCGATGGGGATATAATGGAAAAGAACACAATAATATTTGATTTAGATGGCACTCTTGCTCTTGTAGAAAAGAGGGTTAGGAAGTCTATGATTCCAAAGCCTAACTCACCTGATGGTGAGGGTATGGATTGGGATATCTTCTTTGATGGTCAGAATGTATTGACATTAGATGAACCTAATTATCCTGTGATCTCTATGGCTCAGATGTATTATGAGAAAGGTTTTAACATAGTTATATTTAGTGGTAGGAACGATAGGTCTTATACGGAAACCCAACAATGGTTAGAGAAGTATGGAGTTCCTTATAACTTATTGGTGATGAGACCTGATAAGTTTCAAGATGAGTCATGGCCCATAGCATATGGTAATCCAGCCACACCAGCCATGAGATATATGCCAGACGAGATATTGAAGAAAGAGATGTTGGATACTTTCGTTGATATCGATGATGTATTCATGTGTGTTGATGACAGACAGAAGGTTGTTGATATGTGGAGAGAAAATGGTTTGACTTGTTTTCAAGTAGCACCAGGAGATTTTAAATAATGAATATAGGTTACGCTTGTATTAACATGCAACTATCTTATCCACAGAAGTATGGTGGACAAGAAAAGGGTGTGGCACCAATCACCACAGGTAGGTCTATGATAAAAAGGACATTTGAATCCAAAGGGTTGGACTATGCTAGTGAACTTACTCTTGCTAATTGTAAGGACTTAGATAGGATTATCGATTGGAACATACTCAATGGTTACAACTTCTTTAGGATAACATCTAACCTAGCACCGTGGAAATCAGAGTATGCTTGGGATGATCTAAAGGATATTGACGAGATCAAGATGTATTTACATTCTGCTGGTGTCAAGGCTAGGACTCACAATCTTAGGATTACATCTCACCCAGGCCCGTTCAATGTATTGACCTCACCACACGAGCATGTTGTTGATAATTGTGTCAATGATCTAACTAGTCACGGTGATGTGTTTGATATGATGGGATTGTATCGTAGCCCATACAACAAGATTAACATTCACATAGGTGGTGCTTACGGAGATAAGAAAGGTTCTATGAAAAGATTCTGTAAAAACTTTAATAGGTTACCAAAGTCTGTTACAAGTAGGATTACCGTAGAGAACGATGATAGAGCATCGATGTATTCCGTTAAGGATTTGTATTGGGGTGTGTATAGACATATAGGTATACCTATTGTATTTGATTACCACCACCACAAATTCCAAACAGGTGGACTATCAGAACAAGAAGCTTTGGAGATGGCTATTGAAACATGGGGTGATATAAAACCTGTTGTTCATTATTCCGAGAGTCGTAGTAAGGAACAGATGGATGAGAAGATCAGACCACAGGCTCACTCTGATTATGTGTTGGATAAGATCAATACCTATGGTCACGATATAGATATTATGATAGAAGCTAAACATAAGGAACTAGCTGTTGATAAGTATCTTGAATTACATGGATAAATTATTTGCAAATAGTTGCAGAAAGTGCTTGACTCTTTCAAAAATTCTTTGTATATTAAGGTATGATAAAAAGGGAAAAATTAATGAACTTAAATAAACAAAACAACTACTCTTCTTTTTGGTTAGATAATGGTTGGGATAACAATACATCTATCTTTGATGATGAAGAAAAAAAGAAAGGTGTTGACCTAATTGCTCTAGCTGCTTACCGAAGAGCTATCAGTAACTTTGTATCTATTGTTACAGGTGAGTCTGACATCAAGGTTACTTTCAATTCATCAGGCGATAGTTATACTGATGGTAAAACTGTTACTATCTCTTCTAATCTAGATGACAAGTTGTTTGATTCAACTGTTGGTCTAGCTCTTCACGAGGGTAGTCACATCAAACTTTCAGATTTTGATTTTCTTAGACAACTTGAAAATAATATTCCAACTGAATATTACAAGAGAGCTGAGGCCTTTGGTTTTGATTCCTACGATGTTATTGGTAAGGTTAAGAACTTACTTAACTATGTTGAGGATAGAAGAATTGACTACTTTGTATTTACTAACTCTCCTGGTTATAAGGGTTATTATCACTCAATGTATGATAAGTATTTTCATTCAAAAATTGTTGATAAGGCTTTAGGTACTGATGAACACACTTCCTTAGATTGGGATTCATATATTTTTAGAATTATCAATCTTACCAATGTCAACTCTGATTTAGATGCTCTACCAGGTTTAAGAGAAATTCATTCTCTTATTTTCAATAGTGTAAAAAATCTTAAATCTACTAAGGAAGCTTTCAATATAGCTGTTGAAGTTTTTGATGTGATTCTAAATAATTTACAACCTGTAAAAACACAAGATAGTCCTAATACAAGTCAATCCCAAGATGGTGCTAGTGGTGATGAAAGTGTTGATGCTGGTGGTAATGGTGGTTCTGGTGAAAGTGGTAGTGATGGAGAAGATTCAAATACTGTAACAGATGAACAACTATCCCAAGCTATTGAAAGTGGTAATGTTGGTCAAGGTAATGGTGATGGAAAAAAAGTTACACTATCTGATAGACAAAAAAAACAACTTGAAAATGCTATCAAGAAACAAGAGAAGTTTATGAGTGGTGATATCACTAAGAAAAAACTTACTAAAAGTAACAAGGCTGCAATAGACGCTGTTGAGTCTGCTGGTATGAATTATGTTGATGTAGCTGGTGCTACTGATTCATGGTCAGGTAAAAAAGTTCCTACTAAGGTTTTAATGGTTAAGAAGGTTACTAAAGCTTTAGCCGAGAGTAATACCATTTCAATGATTTCAAATCCAAAGTATAACTCTTATAGTGGAACAGAAAACAAAGAAGCTATTGATAAGGGTTTGGTCATGGGAACTATGTTAGGTAAGAAGTTACAGGTTCGTGGTGAGTCTCGTGAGACTAAGTGGTCTAGATTAGATAGTGGTCGTATTGATAAGAGATTAGTTGCTGAACTTGGTTTTGGTAACTCTAGGGTTTTTCAAACTTCCTTTGTAGAATCTTACTCAGATGCTCACTTACATATTTCAGTTGATGCTAGTGGATCAATGGGTGGTGATAAGTGGACAAATACCCAAAGTGCTGTAGCTGCTATAGCTAAGGCTTGTTCAATGATTAACAATGTTGATTGTGTTATATCTTATAGAAGTACTCAACGAGCTGCAGGTTCTTCTTACAGAAGTAATAATAATGATTATCCATTGATGTTAATTGCTTATGACTCCAGAGTTGATAAGATTTCTAAGGTTAAGAATTTGTTTCCTCTACTTAGAGCTAGTGGTACTACACCAGAGGGATTATGTTTTGAAGCTATCATGAAAGAACTTGAACCAGCTTCTAAGGATAAAGAATCTTACTTCCTTAATTTCTCAGATGGTATGCCAATGTTTAGTAACAAAGAAGTTAATTATTATCATGACAATGCTATTGATCATACTAATAAAATGGTTAAAGAAATTCGTAGTCGTGGGGTAAAAGTTCTTAGTTACTTTATCAATAGTGGTTACATGGGAAAAACATCTGCTAGTAGTTTTACCAAAATGTATGGTAAGGATGCACAATTCGTGGATGTAACTTCGGTTCTACCAATTGCTAAAACAATGAACAAGAAATTTTTAGAGAAGTAAAATGACTATGAAAGCTTATAGTAAAGAAACAAGAAAAAAAATAGAAGAAATTCTAACCGTTCATGTTCAAGATATGAGAAGGTCTTTACCGTGGTCTGGTGAGAATGCTCATATCGCTAAAAAAATAATGAAATTATTTAAATAAAGTTGCAGAAAAGCCTTGACTCTTTCAAAAATTCTTCGTATATTAAGGTATGGAAAACAGAGATAAAACGATTAACTTAAAAAAGGAAAAAACAGTTATGAATAAAGTAGTTCAAATAATAAAATCAGGTAATAGATTTAATGCTTGGGATGGTGATGGAAATAAACTCACATCTCAAATTAGTAATAGTACTCGTAAAAAAGCTTTTAACAATGGTATGGCTCTAGAACAAAAAGTCAACAAAAGTGGTAAGACCTTTTGGAGTAGAGTTCCAATGTCTGTTTTTGAAAATAGTTCAAATTCAGTTCCTACCGTTGATGTGTCCTCGGTTGAAGTTCCTACCGATCATGCAGAGGTTCTAAACTTCATTCACTCTTCTTACAAACTAAAACCACAAGGTTTGGTTATGAAAGAATTGAAGTGGAAGTACTTAGTTCGTTCTGCTGTTCGTGGTAAGAATATTTTGATGACAGGCCCAGCTGGTTGTGGTAAGACCATGGCGGCTAAGTCACTTGTCAACTCTTTAGATAGAGCTGACTTCTATTTCAACTTAGGTGCGACACAAGACCCTCGTGCTACCTTAATTGGTAATGTTCATTTCGACAAGAAGAAAGGTACTTTTTTCTCTGAATCTCTTTTTGTCAAAGCTATCCAAACACCAAATGCTGTGATACTTCTTGATGAATTATCAAGAGCTCATCCAGATGCTTGGAACATCCTTATGACAGTTTTGGATAGTGGACAGCGTTACCTTAGACTTGATGAGTCGGATGGACAAGACACCATTAACGTAGCCGAGGGTGTTACTTTTGTAGCGACAGCTAATGTCGGTAATGAGTACACTTCTACCAGAGTTATGGACAAAGCTTTGATGGATCGATTCATCATTGTTGAGATGGATGTTTTAAATTCTGATGAAGAACATGGTTTGTTGACTTATATGTTTCCTCATGTAGAGTCAAACTTATTAAAGTCTGTAGCTGAGATATCTTCCTCAACTCGTAACGAGTCAAAGTCTGAAGCTGGTCGGTTGTCAAGTGGTATCTCTACCAGAACTTCTGTTGAGATGGCTGGATTACTCTATGATGGTTTTGGTCTTGACGAAGCGGCTGAGGTAACGGTCTATCCTCAGTTTTCAGATGATGGTGGATTAGAGTCTGAGAGAACTTATGTAAAACAACTTGTACAGAAGTTTGTTTCCGATGGTTCTTCTGATGACTTATTTAATCAAAATGAAATTAACAACAGTTCAAACGTATAGGAGTCAAGTATGGCTAAAACTAAAAAGTCAAAGTTAAATGAAGTTATATTCAAGTCTTACCAAGATGCGATCAATAGTCGTATGAAGGCTGGACATGATGTAAATGGTATGTTAACCAGATTAAATAAATTGATAGCAGACAATAAGGTCTAGTTATCTTACAAGCTGGGTTGGGGTTATTCCTTTTTCCTCAACCTAGTTTTTTTATGCACAAAATTAACGAAGGAGTATAAAATGGGAAATCATCAAATATCAGAATATGCTAAGTATGTAATATTATCCGATAAATCAAAATCAAAGTTAAAGGGTAACTATGCTACTTTTTTAAATTTTAAAGAAGTTATGGGTGTGGTAAGTGAGATAGCCAATTCAGATAAAAGTTCATTTATTCATAATGGTAATATTTATTCTAGAAGGATAACTACAACTGAAGCACAGCGGGTTGTAGAAAATGTAACCAATAATGTTTGGGGTGAAAGCACGTGGAAGATATTCCCAATTGCATCACAACTAAGTGTTAGAATATGATAGGAGAAAAGTTATGGCTAAGAAACCAGCTTCATTTGAGTACAACGCTACTCTAGTAAAAGTTTTAGATGGGGATACCATCGATGCATATATTGATTTAGGATTTGATTTAAAGATTAAAAAAAGAATTAGATATATGGGTATTGATACTTGGGAAAGTAGGACTCGTGCTTTAGAAGAAAAGAAAAAAGGATTAGCTGCCAAAGCTCGTAATAAAGAGTTGTTGGAGTCTGGTAATTTTAAGATTGTTTCACATGGA
>Ga0070747_1000901_pt1 | contig 14691 bp, 22 predicted proteins | sample VirMetDEL_Mar_31_FD_77321 | JGI IMG/M metagenome (GOLD analysis project Ga0070747, IMG submission 77321) | Aqueous microbial communities from the Delaware River and Bay under freshwater to marine salinity gradient to study organic matter... | ecosystem: Environmental > Aquatic > Marine > Coastal...
AGAGTTGCATACGACTTGGACTGTATACGTTATCAGTATCAGACTTTCTAGCTATGAAGTATTTACCTTTTACGATTTTATATTCATTATCAATATCACAGCCTCTGTATTGAATGTTATCGAAGAATTTTAATTGTGTTTTAATTTCTTCTTTAAACCTATTAAGGTCTTTGGTGTTTTTAATAGGTATAATAACTTCAGTACCACGTTCTCTATCTGTTTCTAGATTGGTAGCTAGTAGTTCTATTCTAGGTACTTTCTGTCCTCTATGCACCATGTAATGATATTCTATATCATCTACAACTGTAAATACTTCAAAAATATCGGTATAAGCTAGAGGAGATTTTGCTCCAATTCCAAAGCCTCCAATCTGACCATTAGTATCTCGTTTTGTACTTGAGAAATACTTACTGTAGATATTTTTTATTCGGTCTGGTGACAGACCTACACCAAAATCTCTAAAAGAAATTTTGCCTGGAGTATTTAAAAAGGTGTCGGGCGTGTTTAAGGTGATTACTACATCTTTATTGATTCCTAACTCTGCATGAGCATCAAAACAATTAGATGTAATTTCCCTAACTATGGATCCAATTTTATTAGAGTATAAACTATCAGAGAATCCTCTGAAGAGTATACCCATAGAATCCTTATCAATCCCGAAGTCATGCCCGGAATCTTCAAGTACTGTGGAGTTTACGTCATTTGTTTGTGTTATTATCATATTATTTAAAAATTACAGTGTTGTTGTCAATTAATTGAAATTCATGTCCACATGCAGGACATTTAAGTTCATCTTCGTCTTCCTGTTCTAAGTATTCTATAGTACAGTTAGGACAGAGTATATTTGAAGTAATTTTAAAGTCTTGGGGGTCCCAAGTTAATTCTTGGGCATACAAAGCCCCTTCTTCCATGCGTTGTTGCATGAAAAATTCTTTCATTTTTCCCATTAGATTGTATTTTAAATTTAGGTTACCATTTCTCCTTTGAAATGTCCATGTCTTTGTAGTACGGGTGAGATTTTATAACCTCTCGATTGTCATGGTATATTTTAAAGATGAATTTTCTTTGTGTGTCATCTTCAATAGGTACAAATTCAGGAGCTGCAGATTTGGTGATGTAACAGATGTTATCGTCTGGTATAATTTTCTGGTCAGCAAGAGCGTCTTGAAAACATTTATTATATATCCAAAGATTATCTAAATCCCAATTTGCATTTCCTACTACATCGTGTAGTTCCCATTCTACTTGAATAGGGAGTTTGGATACAGGAGTGTGTTTTTTAAGTATAAGTTTAAAGCTGTCTTTAATAGCTTTAACTATTTTAGACCTCATATGGTGAGGCATACCGGAGTATATTTCTTGTCCGTTAATTTTCTTTAATTTTGGAGTACCTACTGCTTTAGGGTTAGCTATTACAGGAGTACCGTCTTTGTGAATGAGTATACCTTTCTTAGAGAATTTAAGATGCTCATACTTTTTAGGAACCTTCTTTTTAGAAGATTTTTTATAGTGAGTAGCTCTACGTTTATTTGATAGCTTTACGTGTTGGATGTAAAGTGGTATTTCAATAGTTTGTAAAAGTTCCATTAGTAAGGTATTTCGTTGTTAGGTATCAGTTCTGTTTCTCCATGCTGTTTTTCGTTTAAAGTTCTAAGGTGATTTTTAATTTTTCTTATTAAGGCTTTTGTAGTTTCTTTTCCAAATCTATTTACATATTCTGCAATATCTTTAGCGCCGTAATTTGTTTTAGCTCCTCTAGTACCGTTAGATAATAATAAGGGTCTAATGTTATATGTTCTTTTTATATGATTTGCCATTACAATTCCTGCATAATCAAAATCATAAAAAGAATATATATAGTTAAACCTAGTTTTTAAGGTATCTATAAGTCCTTCTGGTGGATACATAGTCTCTGAAGCAAGTGCAATAGCAGATATTCCAAAGGAATATAATACCATAACATCTTTCATAGATTTAGTAATAACCAGGTACTTACCAGTTTTTGGTAGTTGTCTATACCCTTGTACTTTAGTAGTATTGTGTATAAATTTACTACCGTGTTTAGGGTCTTTACGTAAAGGAAAATATAATTTGTATTTATTCTGTCCTAGTCTGTAAGCGTAGCAAGGGTCACGGTCTCCATAATAATTATAGATAATGGTGTCATTTACCCAAGCAGTTTGAATAGGAATGGTATTAAAATGTTTAAGGACTTTTCTAGTTAAACCAAATTGGTCAAACCAATACTTTTTATCTGTTTTTTTCCACCCTCTGTGTTTAATTCTAATTAGTGTGGGTTTATCTGAAGCTGCTTTATCTGCCTCTAGATGGGTGTATTCTTTTTTAGGTACTTTTTGTGTTGTAGTAGATGTTAGATTAAAGTCTTCAGCAATACGTTCTAGAGCTTCGTAATACGTACAGCTATAAGAATGCATAGCTATATGAAAACAGTTCCCTTTAACAGAACTTGCAAAATCTTTAAAAATAAGATTACCATCTCTGTATATTAAAGAACAGGACGGATGTTTATCTTTTCTAAAAGGAGAAGAAAACTTCTTTTTTACTTTAACCGTTACACCTATATAATATTCCATAATTTGCTCTTGTGACAAATTCTTTAGGATATACTCTTCTGTTATATCAGGTGTTATATTGTACATAAATATGAATAAAAAGGGGACTAATTAAAGTCCCCTGGATTATTAAATACTAGTTAAAACTCATCTTCAAAAGTATCGTCTGATGTGTCGTCCACAGCATCATATAACGCTTCTTCTGTTGGAGCTTTAGCTACTATTCTATCATACTTAGGAACAATTGCTAAAGTGTCTTTAGCTTCCATGTTTTGAATAAAAGGTGAGAATGTTTTTTTCGGTAAAATGGTATAGTCTTTATTGTTTAAGACTAATTTTAATCTGAAAAGTTGGTCTTTATAAAGTGTTCCACATATTTCTACAACCTTATCACAATACTCTTCCCAAGTTGCTACATGAATTACTACATTTTCAGCAGGCATAAACGCGCTAAGAATGTGCTTAATTCTAGCTCCTAAATCATTAACAGCATTTGTTACTGCTTCTTTTGGATCATTACCCCATTGCTCTGCCATTTTCTTGGTTTGTTCTGGGTCAATTGAAAACTCTGTATGGTTAAAAGTTCCACCATCTTTACCTTCAAAATAAAAACGTAGAACTTCTTTACCTGTTCCGTCTTTCTTTGAGTTTTCTTTTACGATATCCACGATTTTTACATCTTGGTGGATTCCTGGTGCTAAATAAGAGCTTTGAACTCCCGTTGTTTCATCAATGTTGTACATAATTCTAAAAATTAAATGTTTAAATAAAGGTTTTGGATTAACAAATATATGTTAAAAATAAGCTGATACAGAATTTAATTCTGTTTAATCAATAAATATCTCGTCCCATTTGAAGGGAAGAATTTTGCCTCGTAAGTGTGGCTGTCTGGCTCCAGCTTCAAGTTCATCATTAGCTACAAAGCTGACTTTAATTTCGCTTCGAGCTGCAGTTTGTTGAAGTGTTTCGTCTTCTTTTGCTTCTGGAGTGGTTCTGAAAATATAGCCTATAGCGTCTGAATCTGCCATAATCATATTCTTAAGTTTTCCTGATAATTCTAGAGAGGATACAGATACAGTAGCAGAATCATCAGAGATGGTTTTCTTTCTATGTCCTACTAATATTAGGTGTGGCGTAAGATTTTTAATTCTTCTAAGCCATTGCATAGTTTTTATTCTTACGGCGTTATATCCTGCTCCAAAAGGAATATCAATTAGGTCTCCTACAGCGTGTTCTTTTTTTACTGAGGCTTCTATCCATCCTACTAAATTGTCAATGGTGTCAATAGCGATATACTTGTATTGAAAATTGTTTGTTTTCTTTTCTTCTACAAGTGCTTTATAGGTTTCTACAAACTCTTTCATGCTATTGGTATTAACTTTCATTGCATCAATCAAATCGGTACCTTGTTCGGTATCTATAATCAAGCAATCCTTTAGTTCGGAAAGTATTGTAGTCTTTCCCACTTTCGATTGACCGAAAATAGTAAGCATACGGGGGTTGTTACGCGTTGATTTAACAACGGTTTTGGGTAATTCCATAAAATGTATTTAAGAGTTAGTGTTTAACTTCGTGTAGAACCAACTAGTTGGTCTCTAATTTCTTGACGATTTTTCTCGTCTTTGTCTTTACGTCTTTCTAAGAGTTCTCCTTGGCTTAATAAATTATCCATCAAGACAAAACCTTGAGCACCATTTCTCTGTTTTAGAAGGTGTAAAACAATTAAATCCTTAGTGGGGATATTTTGTTTACCGTAGTATTCTAAATTTAAAAGAGAGGGTTGGTGAATTACTATTACAGCGTCTGAAGCATGGTACAGTTGTTTTGAACCATGTATATCTGTTTTAGTAGGGAAATGTAATGCGGGATTTGTTGGGTCTCTTCGTCGCTCGCCTTCAATTTTGTCATTTAACTGTCCTAAAAGTATGGTAAGTAATCCCATTTCTTTTTTCAGTCTAATAAACATTTTACCAAGCTCGGATAAGGTTTTAACTTCATCTTCTCTAGGTTCACTTAATACTAATAATGAGTGATCAAGTGTTACTATCAATTCGTCGTCTGGAAATCTTAGATGAAAGGCTCTAATTGTAGCCTCTATTTGTAATCTAGTACCAGGGTCTTCAAAGAAATAGATAGGATTCTCTTCAAGCTGTGTATAATACTTTTGTGCTCTAATATATTCTGACTCTGTTAAAGGGTCATCACTTGCTATAAGCTTCCTATAAGGAATTTTAGCCATTGCAGATAAACTACGTAAAACTTCTACTTCTGAGTTCATTTCAAATCCGAAATGAAGTACTTTAAAAGAAAATTTATGGTCGTTAAGTGCTCTGTTTGTGAAATCCTTATGAAGCATATTTAGTAAGTAAGACTTACCGTGTCCTGATGCTCCGGGTATAAAATATATTTGTTTGAAGTGGAATCCTCCGAGAAGCATTTTATTTACACGTTGCCATCGTGTTGCCATTACTTTGTGTTCTCCTCTCATTGTAGCCTGCAGGTGTTTATCTGCAATTGCTACGGCACTCTTGCTAGTCTTAGCTTTAAGTGCTATTGGTTTTGCCTTGTCATTAAAATTCATTTTGTGTAGGGAGTTCTCCTTGTTCAATTGATTCTCGCATTTCGACATGTATGTATTCCCAAGCACGAGACTCAAAGAATTTAATAATTCCTGTGTTTAAGTAGCCTCTAGGACGTGCCCAGTCTACAGCATTCATAATGGAATTGTGTAGTGGTACATTTCTTTTGATAAGCTTAACATATCGTACTTCAAGTTCTTCCATATTACACCCTTTTGTAGGCATTTTTTTGGAATTGATGAATAAATAAGGTGGATATGCATTCCAGAATTCAACAAACATATTTTCAGGGTCCTTACTATAAATAAGGTCTCTAAATTTTTCTGTTATACTGAAGTCATCTGCATATAAACCCTCTGAATCATCTGAGGTTTCTATAAACCCCTTATTTTCTAGGTCATTTAATTCACCTCGTTTAAATGCTCCTTTTTTAGCGGAATACTTGTATAAAAGCGCATACTTGCGATTTAAAGTATACCACAAAAAGAAGAATTGTGATGGGGTAATGTCATTTTCTACAAGAAAATCTGTGCATCTTTCTATATCTATCATAGAGTTAGTTTTAGGTCATTAACAATTTCATTTATTTCGTCTATATTTTTTACGTAGACGATATTCTCGTTCTTCTTTTGACGTGCTTTTAACCATTTTTCATCTTGGGTGTTTTTTATGTATAAATTAATTATCATACCTAACTTCCCATCTGAATAACGGATTGCGCGACCTGTTCTCTGCAAGTCTTGTCTTTCTGAAGAAGTTCCAGAACATATTATGGCTAACTCGATACCTGAAATATCAAACCCCTCATCTAATGATTTTGCAGTATTTATAACTCTAATCTTATCTTGAGGGTCACTAAATCTTTCCATTACAATTCTTTTCTCCTTAGCTTTAAGTTTTGAATGATATGACAAACAATGCTTAGGAGATTTAATGCTTAATGAATCTGCAAACTCTGTAGCTTCAGAGAAGGTTATAGTTGGTACGTCAAAGATTTTGATTAACTCTGCCGCAACATCTACTTTACTTTGTGCATAGTATAAAAACTTCTTACGAAGTTGCATATTTCTATTAAAAGCAATAGCAAAGAAATAAGTTTCTTTTTCTTCCCATCCCATTTTCTCAGCGTACATTTTACGATAAGACGGATCTGATAAACAGCGCATGGCTGTATTAAAATCATGTCCAAACATGGAAAAGAATTTATAGAACTTATCTCCAATACTCTTGTATTCTAGAGCATCTTTTGCACTCATTTCTATACCTAGATTAAAGATTCTAAAATTAGATACATAACTATTCTCAATAGCCTCTTTCATATCAATAGTATCAATGATAGGAGCGTAATGTTCTAATAGTATATGGTTGTTATCTTTACGTTCCATCGTTGCAGTAAGACCTAGTATAAAATTATATTTAATAACTCTAAATATGCCTTTAAATCGTGTAGAAGCGTAGTTGTGTATCTCATCTAAGACAAGTAATGAGCATGTTACATTTTTCTTAATGGCTGTATTAACGACCATTACAGTAACATTTTTAAGATTCATATTAGTGATAATATCTTCCCATTGCTTTTTAAGATATAATGTAGGTACTACAACTATAGTATCTCTATCAGGTTTACGTTTATTCATATCCTGAATAACTAAAACGGCTACATAAGTCTTACCGAAACCTGTTACTGCCTCTAAGGTACCTTTACCTTTATTAAGACTCCATTTTTCGATGACTCTGTTTTGTCGTTTTAGTTTATGTTGATTTATTTTCATAGCTATTTCATAGTTTTAGGAATTTTTAGTTGGTTTGCTTTATTAATAATTTGTTTTTCAATCATAGATTGTCCCCCATTAATTGTGCTAGAATAGGAATCAAGAGACGTATTTATAGGTTGTACAAATTTGGTCTGGTGTGCTTTAATACTAGACATTTGTGCAGTTAATAAAATACGTTCCTCAAGTCCTAAAGGTTTTTCTTTTATTGGTGTGTACAGGATATTCTCTATAGAAGAGATATACATATTTAAATATGTATTTATACAATTTTGGTTGGGTATGTCATTACATACTACTTCTTCCATACTTTACTGATTTCTGTTTCAGCTTTTAATAAGCCATTAGTGATTATTTTTAATGCGGCTCTCTCCATAATATCTTGAAGCTGTACTTTCCATACATCTACATAGTCTTTATGGACTATCGTATCAATTTGGTCATGTACAGTCATTACGAGTTTAACAGGTACACTATACTTATTAATATAGTTCCTGGTATAAATGAGTGCCAGTTTGGTCATATCGGCTGAAGAACCTTGTATCGGTGTGTTTTTAGAAGCGCGTTCTATGGTACCTGAAACAGTGGGGTCTTTACTAATAAATTTGTGGTCCTTAAAGAACCGTTTACGTTTGAAAGGGGGCATAGTCATGATATATCCATACTTTTTACCAAATTCTCCGAAATTCTCTAAAGCTTGTCTAATCTTAGGAAACGTATGAAAGTAAGTTTCAATAAGATTTCTAGCTTCTTGTACAGAGATTTCCATTCTATCTGATAAAGCGTATTCTGACATACCATAGGCTAAACCAAAGTTAATCGACTTAACACCAGTACGTAGTTTGCCGTGTTTAGGACAATTACACTTTTTCATTAAGAAATCTCCTTTAGAGTCTCTTTCATAAAAAGCACAATCATCTTCTGCGGCGTTCTCCCATTTAGGTCCAAATACTAATGCTGCACATACGGAGTGTAAATCTTTACCTTGTTCCAATGCTTTAAGCCAAACAGGGTCTTTAGATATCGTAGCTATAACACACAACTCTTGTGATGAGAAATCACTTGATACGAATACCCAATCAGGATCGCCTGATGTAAAGCAGTTTCTAAACGAATTGTCTGCTGGTATTTGTTGCATATTAGGTTGGCTGCTACTTACTCGACCTGTATTAAGTATTTGTTTAAAAGAAGTATGTATTCTACCGTCACTTTTAACATGCTCTAAAAAGCTAGGTCCATAAGAACCATACAGTTTAGAGAATTGTTTGTATTTAACATATTTACCTATGAGTGGCGGTTTATTTTCTAAGGTATGTAATATGTCTGCTCCAACAGATTCTAATTGTGGGTAATCTGTTTGGAATATTTTAAGTACTTGTCCAGGAGAGTCCCAGTTAATATTAATAAAGGATATAGTATCTTCATCAATAAAGAAGTCTAGTTGTTTTACACTGTCTTGAAACTTAAAATACTTTTGATTTTCTTCTATGATTTGATTAAGTGAGGCTTTTAAATCTGTAAGTTGTTCATTAGATTCATCTGCTTTACTTAACCATTTGTCTTTATTAATACCAATACCATTGTATTCGATATCAGCAAAGGCTAATACAACATTGTTTTCTAGATTTGCTGTAGTTAATAGGTTTTCTTTTTTTAAGATGTATAACTGCTTTTCATAAATTCTTAAAGGAACAGTTACATCCTTTGAAGCGTATAAGATTTGTGATAGTGTATAAGGACCGTTCCATCCGCCTACAAAATCTAATCTAACTACTTTAGGTAAATATTCTCCTAAATATCGGTCAGCGAGTACATCTAAACCTGAACGCATGTTTTTACCACAATTAATAACTTTGTCTACTAGCATGGTATCAAATACATGCTCTATAGTAATGTTAAAGTCATTACGTATCATTTTATAATCAAATGACACATTTTGTAGAACTTTAAGTATGCTTTTAGATTCTAAGATAGCTCTTAATGGTTCAATGCTATGATATCGAGTGTCGATTACGAATTGGTCTTGTATCGTACCTATTTGAAAAACAAGTACTTTATCATCTAGAAAATCTAGTCCTGTGGTTTCAGTATCTACACCTACTACTTTAGGTTGATGTGTATTGAACCAATCAATTACGTATTCTATGTTATTTATGTACTCAAACTCTTCACAGCCAATTGATAGCTTTTCGTTTGTGAGTACGTATATCATAGGCGTTCCATTATATTTTTATATTCATCTGGACCTTCTTCTATAAGTGATATAACATCCATAGTACTACGTGTAGAAGACTCTTGTAGAAGTTGAGCACGTTTTGCTTGAAAAGACCTAAATTGGTCTTCTGCTTTAGCTATAGCTTCGGTACATTTAAGGAGTTTATTTTCAGAGAAGTATATGGCTTTTTGAAGATGTTCATTTTCCATATCTTCCATCTTAATGAAAGTGTTATCTCCCATTCTCCATAGTGAAGCATTATTATCTTTATTCATACTTTTAAGTTTATAAGGGTACTATATATATTTTCAACAAAAGTCATTTATTAGTGATAAATTTATTATGATAAGTATCATATAAAAAATATATATAGCACCTTTAAAGGTTAGTTATTTAGAATTCATTTTCAAAAGAATCGTCTTCAGCAATTGCTACTTTTTCAGCAACTTCTTCTATTTCTTCTTCTACTTCTTCTACTTTTACAATACCTGGTGCTGTAGGTATTACGGTTGGTCTTTCTAGAGTATGTCCTGCATTTTCAAATGCTTTTTGTACAATACTATCATAGCCATCATCTGTTTGAGATGCTTCTACAAATGTTGTGTAACGATTAACTTCTCTAGCACCATCTGGTGTTGTGATAGTGTAAGGAACTACTGTTTTAGATACAATTGTACCGTATACTGCTGTTCCAACAGGTACATTATACAAATAGTGTGGAGCATCATCCAAGTAAGACTGTTCGTAAGCAATTACATTGCTTCTCTTTGGTCTACCCACTGCGATAAATATTTCGCCTGTTACAGGATCTGTAACCTCTTGTGAATTTGATGACTCTACTTTTATTGCTTTGTAGGTTCTGTTGTTTTTGTCTGTTCTTGTTTCAGACACTGAAATAATTTTTACGAAGTTTGACATTTTGTTTAAGTATTAAATATTAATGAATAATGTTTATATTAATATCTTATACTTAATATAATTTTTTTTGTGTTATTACCATTGGGCGACACTTATAAGTGAACTCGTCGTTACTTAATAGTATTTTCGTCTTACAATGGTAAGAAAATGGAACAACATTAAAAAATTAAATTAGGTATAAGAAGTTATGTTAACAATTTATTAACATAACTAGACTGCAAATAATCCATAAGAAAGGTTAAGTAGAATAAAATCTTTGATTTCTTCAATCATATCCCTGTCTTGAAACATAAATGCTTCTTTTAATTGCAGTTTAAGGGTGTGGTAATTAGGTAAGTCATCTGTGATACGTTCATTTAATGACATGTATTCTGGTATTTCTGTTAAATCAATTACTAAGAAGCGCCCTTTGTTTATTTGGTCTTGGCGTAAACTCATTGAGTTTGATTTTAAATGATTTTTCATGTGATACGTTGTATTAAGATTAATAGATAGCCCTTGAAGGTGGTTATCAAGGGCATTAAAAGTTTAAATATTTGCGATAGAGGCTTGTAAGCGTTGGTTCTTGATTACAATATGATTATTAACAGCTACTGACAAGTTTGCTATAACAGCTTGCATAGCATTATTACTTAATTTTAAAGGCATAGATTTATTTTTAGCACCCATATATTTAAGTGGCATGTGCATGGCTATAAGCTCTTCAATTTCATTATAACTGGTGTCGATATACTTATTTTCAATAGGTATATTAAGAAGATGTTGAGAGGTGAGTTCTGCATTTAAGTTCAGATTATCTATTTCTATAGCTGTTATGTGTTTGTTTAGCTTAGAGATGTAGAGATTAAGAACAATAACAATTACTAGACTAAGTGCTAAAAGCAGAATAGCTATTGTTAAGTAGTTTGTCATTGATAGTAAAGCAATTTTAGATAAGATGTTCATGATGTTAATTGTTTTAGATTAATTTGATTATTGTAATTTGTTTAATTCTTTATAATAATTAGCATGATAAGGTCTAGTAGTAAAAACTAAAATCTTATCGACTACTATTCTAGGCTTGCTAGTTTGCTCTAAAGTTTGTGTCATAAGTATGAGGGATTAAATGGATAGTTCTAACCCAGCAGACAGGTTATACTTTAATGGATTAGTTTCGTTGTACCAATACACAAGGTCTGCTCTGTGTATAAATTCATTACGTACTAGCATTCTTAATTTCTTAGATATAGGGTATGATAATTCTCCTATAAATGAATATGAACCAAGACCAGGTGTTTTAATAGTGCCTCCTCTATGAATCATGCTAAGTCCTATACCTGTACCTAATTCTAGATTGGGTATAAATAGTTTATTGAAAGTCCAAATGCTTTGTACTGAATATCTGTAGAACATACCTGAGTATAAATCAGCTTGTTCGTATTGTGCTCTCATACTGAAGTAGTACCAGTTGAGTTGTTGTCCTTCTAAATCTGCACTAAGTATTAAATCAAATATACCGGGTGAATTACCATGTGTATCTCCTGATATAAGTAATTTACCGTCTTGTAGTATAGAGATAGATATTTTGTCTTGTGCATAAGTAAGCTGCATTGCTAGGATTAGTAATAGTAGATATTTCATATCTATATATTTTCTTTAATCCATTCTTTAGCATTCCTAAAATCTCCATCATAGTGATGTATTAGATCTTCATCATGAGCAACATCATTTGCAAATTTTAATACTAAAGTTTTTAAATCTTTTTTAGTAAATACTGATTTTTTCATCTGATTAGGTTTTAAAAACACACCTTACTACCATAGTGTGTTAAGAGCATCATTTACGTAGTACCACAAAGGGCTGATGACTGTAAGTATTATTTCTTTTTAAGTCTTGTTCTTAGATTATCTAAGGAGACTAAGCTTGTAAATACTATACATGTTATTGAGAACAATAAACCTGATGCTCCTAGTTCTTTAAGACCTAAAGAGTAAAATAGTATTGTACATGTAATAACTATTGCTGTAAGTAATAAGAGTTTTATGAATGTTGACATAGTGTTATAAGATTGTGGCAATAGCCCACGAAGAGGCTACAATTCCAATTATACTGAGAGTGAATAAGGCTAAAATGATACTTACCTCTAAAGGTGTCATATCTGAGAATGTTATTTTATATAAACTTTTCATGTTATTTAGGTATTAAATTTGTGAATCAATTGCTTTACTTATTGCTACATCAAGTGGTGTATGATATGAGCTGATCTTGTGTTTGATGAACCATTCTACAAGGTTCAGATTGGTGTCTGGTAGTCGTATTGTTAAATTCATAAGGTTTAGATTTTAAGTTGTTTGAAGCCAAGGCAGGAGTCGAACCTGCAGATTTTATATAGCCGTCGCTACATGCGTTTACCAATTTTCGCCACTTAGCTTAATTATAATTTAACAAGGGGTAGTTCAATAGAACCTTGACTAATTCCAGTTATATATTTAGTTAACCCCTTGTATATTAATTACTCAAATAAAGTATTAGATTGTGTTTTAGATGTGATAAAATTATTTATGACTTCTTCGTTTAAATTGTCTTCTAATTCTTTTATTAAATCTTCAGTTATATAGTATATTATAGAGTCTCTAGATGTGATATACTGATTAGTAGAAGATTGAATTTCGGGTATGTATACATATCCAAATGGTTTGCCTTCTTTTACAATGAATCTGGTCTGTAGAGTAGCTGTTCCAAAATTCCAATCACCATACATAAAGAAAGCTCTAAAGCTTTTAGATGCTATATCTTTTCGAGCATCTTGTACGTTATTAGCTAAGGCTAAATCACTCCATTCTTTTATCTTATCATAAGATGAAGACATAAATTCTAGATAAGATGTTCTAGTTTTTTCAGTAAGTACTAAACCTACTTTACCATCTTCTTGAAGATCTAAGAATAATTTGCCTTGAGATTTACCTTTTTCTGTTGTAAGTGTTATTTTACCTCTTGAATATTCACTAAAGGCTTCTTGTGCATTTGATAGGTTAAATGCTAATACCATGACTAGTACTGTTACTACTTTTTTCATAAATGTTATGTATTAAATTATTGATTTACCAAGAGGCTCTGTAATAATAGTCTGCTTGGGGATTAGTATTTTCTACTATGGGTTTGAGTATATCAATGGTGTCTTGTACATCGTCCATGTAATACTCATCGTATTGTGTACCTCCAAAGAAGAACCCTTGAGATGTTGGAAGTATATCTTCAAGGATTTCCTTGTTGTAGTTCAGTACTTGTTCTTCTTGTTGAAGAAGTCCTGTATCTGTTTTTACAAGTACTTTTTCTGGGTGTACACCAACAGGTTGTAGTTTAATTTCAATTGCTTTGAGGCAAGTGTCATAGAGTTCTTTAAGTTGAGGAAGAGATACATAGGTTTCCCTACAATCATCTTTACCTTCTTGAACATGGTCTACAAACCATTTATGAATGTGGTTTGCTTTTCTCCAGTATCCTACTTCTTCTTCGATGAAGGATATTTTAGAGGTGCTGATGTTTGTAACAGGTTCACCTTGTCTTGTTACTGTGATTACATAGTTGTCTTCTTCTTTGTAATCCCAATGTTTAACGTAAGTCTTGCGACTTAAATACATGTCTAGTCCCATATTGTTTTATTTGTTTTAATCTATTTCTTCGTTTTCTTTTAGATGTAATTCTATTCTTATCTGTGTATCTGTTTCTGAATCGTGGTAGTTCCAAGTATTCCACAGTCCCTCTTCTTTATAGAAAGACTGTAGCATATCTTGTAAATCATTTTCTGAAAAGTATAATTTGGCTATCATATCACTATGCTGATGTTATGTGAAAACATAGAATATGATATTATTCTACTTAGTTGAAATGCTCCGTTTTTAAGTCTGTATGCTTTGGCATAATTGCTTGATGATACTTTGTTAACTGGTTTAATTCTTTTACGTGCCATTTGTGCTGTGTATTTGATGTTAATGTATTCTTACTACTTTGCGATAGGTATGTGTTCCCGTGTTGGGTATATCTTTTAAGAACTTGCCGTATACATGGTAAGATGTATGGAGTTTGTCATTCTTATAGATTATCAGAGTGTCTTGTAGTTCGGCTATACGAGATACATCTCGTAGTAATATAAATTGACCGTTTGATGTGTCCATCACTCTGATGTAATTGCTTTGGCATGATACTAGAGTTAGTAACAATGCACTGATAAATAATAACTGTTTCATAATGTAATTTGGATTTAGTAGATGTTGTTGTCTACTGTTATGACTTATAATAATTAGAATAGTGGTGAGTGACCAGATATGTTGAACTCACTTTTATAAACTCTCCCTTTGATACTCAAGCACATCTTATTTTTAAACGCTACAAGTAGTACGTATAAGTGGTTCTCTCAAAGGTGTCAATGGACTACTATTCTAATAAAATAACACAGGTCCCGTAACATTGCACCTTCTGGGCTTATCAATGCTATTCATACCTTGTATGAAGTCTACAACGTCTTGTAGTTAGGATGTCTGTGTTATGTATTATTAATAAGAGAGTAAGTGATAGCATGTTAGTCCTACTATCACTAATTTCATAGACTTACAGAGTATTACTAACCTCTGGGTATCTAGTCTCTCTTTATTAAT
>Ga0070747_1000902_pt1 | contig 14685 bp, 19 predicted proteins | sample VirMetDEL_Mar_31_FD_77321 | JGI IMG/M metagenome (GOLD analysis project Ga0070747, IMG submission 77321) | Aqueous microbial communities from the Delaware River and Bay under freshwater to marine salinity gradient to study organic matter... | ecosystem: Environmental > Aquatic > Marine > Coastal...
CGCAACCGCTTGACTTCTATGAGTAAGTCAGGTGCGTCTGCCATGAGTTGTGCATCGGCTTCGTTTTCTGACCGCACTTCCGCTACTACGCAATCATTATGTGTAGTGAAGTCAGATAGAATCCACCATCCATCTGAGTCACCATCTAAATACCACATAGGTGTATGTTTTTCGTATCTGTCTGTATCAATCATTCTTCATCCTCCATAGGTGTAATAGGTAGACCTTGTTGTTCAACTAACATATCAACACTTCTTAGATACTTCACTAAATCAATAATGTCTTTCTTACTCATAGCAACTGAACACACCATACCTTGTGGATGGTTATGTTCAGAACCATGTATCAACAACTGTACACTAGGCTGTCCACCAATAGTATGTTCAGGATAAACTAAGGCTGACATACCCACATAGTTCTTACCTGTATTCGCTGCTGATTCAAACTCAGGGTCTTGTGAACGTAAGTATTGACTCACTTTATCTTCACAAGGTATTCTATCAGTATACCCGTACTTCCTATTACTTAACTCAGATTGAGTATCACACACAACTTGTATGTGCATCATACCACCATCGTAGTTACATTTCACTTGCATTCTATTCATTTTATCATCTTCCATTCTTTTTCACTTCCTTTTTTTTCACCACTATTTTTAAGGTATGGGCCTATCATTTCCCATTGTTCCTTAAAATAATCCGTATCACTAAGTGGTTTCATAGTGATACCTCCACCATCAAATATTACCTCTATGAAAGCGGCTGACTTCCCTAGAATCTTTTGTTTCTCGTAATCTAATTTTAATCCCAAGTCTTTCGCTATACAATACTTACATTCATTACGGTGCATTTCTAATATTGTGTAATCCCCTCCACATGTAATACACATACCTTCTTTCTTGAAATCATTGATGTCATGTACGGGTGATAACATACCAAATATTTCTTCTAATGACTCAACATTCTCATGATACATCTTATTTTCAAACCATATGAATCTGTCATACTCATCATGTGCTTCTAACATATCACACAAAACATAACCCCTTTGAATGAAATCATCTTTTGGTTTACTCTGACTAACATAATCACCTAAGTTAGATTGCTTACCACGTTTCTTAAACTCCACACCATCAATAGCCTTTCTCTCCCTCTTTCGACTCTTACCTTTCTTACCTTTCTTACCTTTCTTCTTATCTGTTTCAGCCAACTCATCGTAGATGCTTTGCATAGAAACATCATCCCACATAATTTTGTTGTTGCTTTGAACAAACAAAGTATCTCCGACAGGTATGTCAATCATGTCTGCAATATATTGTTGTTGAGCAAAGTTCTCTACTGCATGTGTGCAATAACTATCTCTGATGTAATTAACCAACTCCGCTACATCCTTCCAAGTTTGGTCTTTTGTAGGTATCATCAAGTGAGCAAGTATGGCTAACTGCACACCTGTTCTACCATGTCCACCCATACATGATGTAGAGACAGTCTTTACATTCTTAGTTTTGAAATCATCAACCAATGCTATCCAAAAGTCCTTACCTAAATTAGCAGGTATACTGAAATCAGGCCAATCAATACCTATGATGTGTGGTATTTTCCCTGTGTCAATCTTATCAGTACAAGACCAACCATCAGGCAACACATCTCTCTTTATCTTCATAGGCATAACATCAACAGGCCCAATTGCTACATCAGGATAAGGATTCATTCTTGTCCATGCGCCTTGTCTAGATGTACCACCAGCATACACTTTGATACCTTGTGCTTCAAACACAAGTGGGTTTCCTGTATGACAATTCATCTTACTAACCATCATTCATCACCATCCTTGTTCAACTCATTAAAGTCTACCATCCATTCAGTATCTTTCCCTTTCACCGCTTGTATCTTCAACATCTTTTTCATCATAGCCACCAACACATCAAACATTGGGTCGTTCTTTTCTATACCATTCCAAGCATTAACAAACATCTGAGCATCAACCTCATCGTACTTTTTATTCTGTATCAAACCACATACATGATATGTCAACTGAGAAGATTTACCCTCAGGTAGTGGTAAGAATACAGATGGTGATACAGGATTAAAGAACATACTTGTGTAATCGAAGCCACCAATTGCATTAGCCAAGATAACTATGTCCAACTCCCTACACACAGCACACTCATCAGAACCACAAGGTATGAATGCGGGTGTTTTGCCATTAGAATACTTACTAGGTATGTGTCTAGCATCTTGTGGTAGTTCCTTCACCACATCTCTCAGATACTCAGGCACATCAAACGAACTACCCATGAAGTTGTTTCTCCAATAGGCAGGGTTCTTTCCCTTCAAGAAGCCAAACAACTCTCCCCAATCACATGATGTATCTTTCAATCCTTCATTGTCCTCGGTGAACATCTTCTCTGCTAGTTCCCATGTTCTCATCATAGAAGTCAATGACCTCTTATCATGTGGGAAAGCACCTGTTCCATAGTCCAATGCTGTACCATGTAGGAACTTGTTGAACAAACTACCATTGTTGTGTTGCCATGTTTCACAGGAATTAACTGCTAATGATACTGCCTTAAGATTCTCTTCGCTCATATCATTTACAAAAGTATCTATGATACCTGCTACTTCAGCAGCCTTCAAAGCACACTCATTCCAATTCTTTCCACCAAAACCATTCTTCCATTTTATGTTATCATCATTGAAATATTTAGCACACCATTCAAGTGCGGCCTTTATATCAGAATATGATGGATTCTGATTCTCCACACTAGCAAAGTAATGTTGCCTGTTCTTCAAACTGAATCCTTCAAAGTGGTCGCCACACAACAGATGTAACACAGCGGGAACTTCGATGTAACCATTTTGTGCGATGGTAGGATTGATGTAAATGTGCCTCAACTCTCCAAGACATACTGACATGGCTGCTTTCACAACCCAACCTGCAAATGCACCTGCTAACACGGCACAACTAGTGCCGTTCCAATTCTGACCCTTCCATTGATGAAAGAAGTGAGAGAACCAACCATGTTGTCTTTGATACCTAGTTTGAGACATTTGTAATCCAACATAGAATGCTTGTTGCATAGACTCATGGTAAGGATTGTATGGTTTTGGTATAATCTCCAAACCTTCTTCCTTAGCGACCCAACCTGCTGCACCTTCAACCCATGTCTCTCCAATCTCAGGACTTCCTATGATGTAAGGTATGTCATGTCCTCTTGCATGGGCGCATATGTGAGATAACATAGAACCTTCAGGATGTGATATGACAAACCCTTCAGGGCATAGTTCTCTTGTGATGTTCTCTTCTAACCATGCTACTTCTTCCAATCCTTCAGCCACCCATACTTGTTTGACCTCAACCTTTCCTTGTGGTATCATACCATTCACTGTGGATTGAAGCAAGTTTCCTTCTTCATTAACTTTGTATTCAAATGGTGGACTCATAGGTGCATGTTCAGGCGCACCTCTCACTTGTGTTAGATAGATGTTTGAGTGCATGTAAGCCTCAGGCCATGTCAACCATTTCTCGCCTCTATCAAACACAAACTCTAACTCGTAGTTATCCTTCTGTACTTGACCCAATCCTTCAAAGTATTCTGCTACATTAGCATCTACATCTCTAGGCTTCAAAGCAAAGTATAGTTGTCTACCGTGTGAAGCAGTAACCCCATCATGCCCTTCACCAACAACAGCATAATGATTAGGTGCAAGCACCATGCTTGATGTAGCATCAATGAAAGGTTGTAGTAACATACATCCATTAGGGTCTTGCTCTTTCATTATCGTAGCAAGCCTTCTCCATGCATCCATGTATGTTTCTCTAGTAACTTTGATGGATTCAATTACACCATGTCTAGCAACTTCAGGACAAGCACGTATGAAAGCATACTCATTGACTAACTCATCTTCTATGTAAGTAAGTGCTGCTGCTGCAAGAGCATCGTCATCTTCCAACAACAATAACTCAATTGGTAAACTAGGGTAAACACTACTCTTCTGTCTATCCTTAATCAAACTAGACGCTTTCTGCGACTTTACCATAGCCAATCTATCAGGGGTTAGAGTACCGTAATCGCTTTTGTTAGTCTTGATGGCTTCCACCACTTCTGCACTTTCATTAGCAACGTCATCCCACAACCCTTGCATTATATCATTCAACATATCATTCATCATATCATTTACATTTTCTTCTTCATCTTGCATTTCATTCATCTCCTTGTAACATTTCATAGTCATCTCCTAACACCCATACACTAGGCCCACCAATTTCTAGGTCGAGTTCATCAAAGTGATGTGGTGGAATGTCTACGTCATCTAGACTCCACCACCCTTCTTTGACTCCACCATAAGCAATCATGGTTAGTGTATGCGTGGATTTTTCATTTGCTATTGGTGGTAACATACCACTCAAACTCCATTTCATCTGTGATGGGTCATCATTAATTTGATAACTAATTGAATTAGTTATGAAGAAAGGTACACCTGTCTGTTCTGATAACTCATGTGCAAGTAATGTGTAAGTGTCATTATCATAACAAGATTGTTTTAACACTCTTGATGAAACATACCAACCATTGTGTAAGTGCTTCTCATCTCTATGTAAAGATGACATCAAAGCCTGTAATGCTCTCACACCTTCTATGTAATCTGCTGTTCTTGGTGGCAACTCTCTAGGCTGCTCATTCAAGAACTCATACATTTCTCTAACCTTATCATTCAATTTTTCCATAAACGCTTTATTCATTATTCATCACCTCTATTGTTTCTTCATCAACATTAATTACATCAGGGGAACTGAGTGTTTTGTATTTGTATGAGTCTCCACCACGCCTGTATATTCTAAACGAATCACCTTCTGCAAACAAACCTTCAAACTCTTTGAAGAACTCAGGGCTACCGTTGAATGCACCTTTGTATAAATCCCATGCTGTGTTAAACTCTTCAGGGTGTATTTCAGCAGGTAAAGCAACCCATAATTTACTTCTAGGTATTATCTTATCTATCCTGAACCCCATTCCTTTCATGTCATCATCAGATATGTCAGCCCTTGCATCCTTACTTTCATCCCAATCGGCATTAATTTTCATACCGTTCAATCTGTTGGATGCTGCTGCGAATGTTTTTCTAGCAAATATCAATTCTTGTGCTGTTGCATAAACCATATTCAAATGAGGCCATGAGTCAAAACAATACAGATGTGGTCTATCTATACCCTCTGCATTACCCATTATAGGAATCCAACGATACTTTGATATTTCATTACCATGAATGTGATATGTGTCATATTTGTTATACAACCAACCTTCATTACAAGTGTCTAAACAAGTACCGTTTCCATGTTCATCAGTATGACCTGCTGCATAGCATTTGGTACAGACTCTATCACCAATCTTTCTATTCTTGCTATTAGTATACTTAGCCATAGTGTGTACATTTTCTAACCAATTCCAATTAGACCAACTATACTTTGTGTGTTTACCTCTCTTCGGTCTATCATTCATGTCTATTGAGAGTAGATTTCTTCCACTCCAATTTTTCATTCTGTTAAGTGATTTTCTTATTTGTTGTTTGACAAGTTTATCATCTAGATTGTTTACAAGTTGTCTTGCTATCGTGGTAAATCTAATTACATCTTCACTTTTCACTAAGCAATTTTCATTATACCAACCATCATGTAAGTCATTAAGCAAATTACTATGCCTAAACTGATTATTGTGATAACCGTTCTTGGTTGTATTACCTTTACCCGTTGTCCAAATCTGTCTGACACCACCAACTGCACTACTTCTATCCTTTATCAACCACCAATTTGTTTCATAGGCAGGGGAATGATGAGAACAGACTTTTCTGTTACCATCTTCATCCACATCTTCATCAGTATACCCACACTCACCTTTTGTTGAGTGTCTTAGTAAATCATTTCCCACTCGGTTATACGACATTTTTTCATACCCACAACCTATAAGATAGTCTAGTAATGGCTTGAAAGTATCACTAAACAATGTTTCATACACATTGAAACTATCTCCACATGATTTATCCAATCTAAAACTTGTTAGTTTTATTACTTCTTCAGGCGCTTCACCATGTTTTTCTACCCATGAATCACTAGTTATTTGTTGTTTTAGAGTTGAATTACCATTAGTAAAATGTAAGTTGCCTGAGTCATTTATAAATAATTTAGGAAAATTGAATATATATGCATCAATTATGTCATGTCCACAAGAAACTGCTTCAGGAATAGGCATTTGTCCAAACCCTACTTTTCCATTCATTAGTATAGTTGCTCTTCTTGTGTAATCATTCACCATATCATCAACAGTCAATCCTCTATCTCTACCCACAGAACCTAGTGTGTATGCAACCGCTAAGTCTATTGGAAACGCTGTGCCTATTGTTTTTCTCAATTCTCCTAGAGTACAACTACGATAGATTTCATCATCAGTCCACAGTACATCATCACCAACTGCACCTATTTTCAATAAATTATCCCAACTTGTATATCCTTGTCTTTCTGCTTTACCCATTTTATATCACTCCTTCTTTTATTATATTTTCTTTCTCTCTCATTTGTTCCTCTCCATTGTGTCTACCAATCTCTTTGTAATTATCTTTCATGTTAGTTTTTGTTACTACTTTACCTGTTCTAGTAAAAGATATGACAACATCGTTCTCAGAACTAGTCGATAGATATTGTGAAGCATCTCCAAAGACATGCATTATTTTCACAGCCGCTTGACATGCTCTATCTATTTCAGCAGGGCTGCTTGAATCGCCACGATTTATACAATCAGACAACAGTACCAACTTCATTCCATTAAAATTATCATTTGGCTCAAGACCTGCTCTCATCCTAAAAAACCTTAGAGTATAAGCCAATTTAGCATAACCAACATTCCTCAATGCTGGTATAGTTGTTGCATCATAAACATAATTTGATTTAATTTTTCTTTCAACTAAATCGTAATGTGCTTCCCTATTACCAAACATCTTTGTTAAGGCTCTAAGCGGTCTATCACTTTCTATCATTTTTACTATGTCTGAATGTGGTGTTACACCACCTACTGCCGCAAGCATCCACATCTTATTCTCACTCTCTTTCCACACACCAATACTGTAATTCAAATGTTCTTTAGTGGTAAATCTTTCAGGAAAATATTCAATATTGTATTCACCTGTATAGGATGAATATACAATATCATCTCCATCATGTTCATCTAATCTGTATAATTTATTCCAATTCTTCGCTGTTATATTCTGTTTTTCTTCACTCATTGTTCCACTTCCTTTACCTCATCTAATGTGTCTCTCACCGTATCAAAGTCAGATGTGGTAAATATTGTACCTGACTTCAAGTGTATTTGTACACATTCACTCCTAAGTGATGGAGATGTAACATATGTGTAAGCACATATGCTATCCTTTGCAATCGTTGTTATGCCTGTTGTTGTTGCTATCATTATTCTTTTCTTATTCACTTTATTCACTCTCTTTTTTTTATTGACTTTCTTAACAGTCTCAAATCTAAAACCTTTATAAAAGAAACTTAAGACATGTACGCTTTATAATGGGTGAAAGTCTACACCCATAAGCGTCATTCACTATCATATTTCACTCCCCTGTGTCCTTCCACACAAGTACCCAATCAGAACCATACGCCATGCGGTAGTTTTGCATGAGGAAGTCCTTCGTGTTATGTTCATCAGCCGTGTCTAGATGTTCCCATTCTCCATGTTTATCACCCAAGTATTTTCCCCACAAGTATATTCTTTTATCATTCATTTTGCTCACTCTCCTTTCACCTGTTGCCCACACGTAGGGCAGCATTTCTTGTCGGTTTTGTGTGTTTTCCACACATGCATTTGACAAATACCATCTAGTTTTTCGCCCGCTTCTGTCTTTGTGTCGCCTAAGTAATTACTAAAGTATGGATGCTCAAACAACGCATGAGTCCCCGTTTCTAATCTGTATAATCTCCAAGACCTTCCGTATAGTTGTGAGCCTTCTTGTAGTTCTACTCTACCTGTTCCGTGTGTCATACTTAATTCATTAATTATTGCTACCATATCTCTTATTTCTTTTATCGTCCATCTATAACTCATACTGTCACCCCCATCCACCAATCAGGCTGTCTGCTAGGTATCTTATCCCACTTAGCAAATGTCTTTGCGTGGTAGTATGAACGGTACGCTACAACAGCATCATCGTGCTTATGTTCATCAGGCATAGCCTGAGCAAACGGTGTAAGTGTAGATGATTCGATGTTATGTTTTGGTATACTACACCACATGTTGTATATTGGTGTAGCACATGCATGACCTTTACCATACCTGAAGTGCATCTCTCCAACCAACGCCAACCCATGTCTAGCCAACCAATCAAAGTTAGCCCATGATTCTGTAGCCCAAATTGTACACGGATGGTTTTCGTGTGCCATCTTGTATGGCGTACCTGCTTTGGTTACAACACCCAACAACAATAACATATCATCGTCAGCACCTCTCTTGCGTAGAGAACTAGCAAGCATCTGTGCTGTCTCAAGTATCATCTTGGGTACATGTTTATCACACATCATTTGTGCTGCTGTTATTGGGTCATCATCTAATACAAATATATTCATTTTCTCATCACTCCTATAATTTCCTTGTAAGCCATATAATATCTCAACACTAAGTTGCCGATTAACAATACAAATATTCCTACTACCAATACCATTGGTATTGTGTCTACTACATTCATGATTCATCCCCCATTATCTCATCTCTCATAGATTGCACTACCTTGTCTACAACATCTTCTTGTTCACGTCTAAACGACCAATCGTTAATCGGTATCACATCACACCACTCATCACCTGTCATCATTACAGAAATGGTCTGTGAGTTATCACCTTTGGAGAAGTCTATGTTAGAATGCTCAAGGTTTAATGCTTGGTAAGCCATTTCTTCGTAGTCATGCAATTGTATACCAATATCGTTCTCTTCAGACCGAAGTAAACGAACGCTTCTTCCAGCAGGTAATGGGAAGAAAGCCTCGATAGCAAAGCCCTCATCCTCAACCATTCTCCTGATGAACTCTTTTAGGTTGCCACCAAATCTTGGGTTGTAGTATGGTCGCTCTTCATTATCCATTTCATACTTAGCCCACTTGTGTCTCTCACTCATTCAAACATCCCTTTCCTATACCAACGACCATCTTCATCTTCAAGCATAATATACTTAGGCCACTTTGTGTCCAAGTTCTCTAAGGTATCTCCTAACCACCAAGATATATCTCTTCGTATTACGGTATCATCATCTAATGCTATAGTTATTCTATCGTATTTAATCCACCATCCTATTACCCTACCTTCGGCAAATGGGTTTGTTTCACCATCTTCGGGGTTAAATAATTCATCCAAATCTATACAACAATGTGTTTCATAGGTTAATTCAATTTTCTTTATGTCTTTGTTATCAATTGCTTTTTTCTCTATACTACTCATTCAACATCACCTTCCTTAGGAATCCAACATGATACATAATCACCATAACGAACAAGGTAGATGTCACTCTCGTCAATACCCATGTGTTCCACTAGGTGTTCTACGTTCAATTCCCATCCGCTTGATGACCACATAACGTAGCCCTTAGCAGGTGGGCTGAGTTTGTCTCTCATCTCCCATATGATTTTATCAGAAATATATCCATCATCAATACTCATGTGTCGGTAGTCACTCATTCAACATCACTCTCCAATTCTTCTATCTTTGCTTTCAACATTTCATTCTCTTTCTTCAATCTCTTATAACCATACATCCATTTACTCATTCATCATCACTCCTGTAAAAATACTCTTTTGCTTTTCTGTTTCCATCTTTCATCATCTCTTTTAATAACTCACTAACTATACTATTTCTTTCTCCAATCTCTCCACCATCAAGGACAGCCTTGATGACTTCTCTCTTCTCTTCAACTACCCTGTTAAACTTCTCATCTATACTACCTGATACTGTTAGATAGACAGCCCATACTGTATCAGCATCTTGTCCAATTCTATTGACTCTATCTTCTGCTTGTTCCTCATGTGATGGCGACCACTCACGTTCAACAAACACCACAGTATCAGCAGCAGTAAGTGTCAACCCTTCCTTAGCAGCAGGTGTGGTAGCAAGCACTACATCTAAGTTGCCTGATTGGAATTGGTCTACAACTTGTTGCCTCTTCTCTGATGCTACATCTCCTGTGATTAATCCAATTCTTGGTGGGTTAGTTTGATTCCTCAAACCTGTATATATATTATCTAACACATCTTTGTGATGTGTAAACATAAGTAATGGTTTGTCATTGTTCATTCTATATTCATTCACATAACTAATAGCAGCATTAACTTTCATCAATCCACATAGATGTCTTAGGTGTGTTAATGCTACAAGAGCATCAGCACCACTGTTGCTACGCACACCACCGTTGTATTGTTTGTCTGATACTATACTTGCTAAGACACTTTGTTGTTCAGCATGATAATCTTTTGATTCTTTTGCTGTCAATTCAACATAGTGATACTGTCTTATCTTATCAGGCAATTCAGCCATAACTTCTTTCTTCAATCTCCTAATCATCAAGTCTCTAAGTTTAGCATTCAATTCAGCCTCATTGGAAGAACCATTGTGGGTTCTATAACCCGCTGAATTAAACTCAACACCACAATATCTTTCTGTATACTCTTGCCATCTTCCACGCCATTCACTAGGTCGTAAAGCACATAGTGTAGACCACAATTCAATCGGTCTGTTGTTCATCGCTGTGCCTGATAGGAACAATACTGATTCACATTCTTTTACAATTTCCATTGTAGCCTTAGTCCTCGCTGCCTTATAACTCTTCAAGTAATGGGACTCATCACAAATGATTGTCTTGAACCCTTTAGCAAGTAAAGCATCCTTTTGTTTGTTCACCAAGTCATAGTTGATGATAACTATATCAGTATCAGGCACAACATCCTTTCCCTTTCTAATAACTGCTGATGTATATGTAGAACCTATCCATCTCTCCGCTTCTCTTAACCAATTAAACTTCACATTAGCAGGTGATACTACCAACACAGGATGATGTTCAGGATGTAATGCTGCGTAAGCCAACGCTTGTATTGTCTTTCCAACACCCATGTCATCACCAATCAAACATCTTCCATTAGAAATCTCAGCGTATCTAACACCTGTGTATTGGAATGGGTAAAGCACATGTCCAGCAGGGAATATCTCTGCAAGTCTAGACCTCATTGATTCAATAACATCATCGTCATCAACCACAACTGAGCCACTCAAGTGTATTCTCTCAGCCTTAGCGTTAACATAATCAGCAACACTTTCAATAGACATGATAGAATTAACTAACTTGTTTTTGTATGCCAACTGAATCAAATCTTCTTCGTCATCATCTTCATCTTCTTCATAGTAGTCATTCAACTCTTCAATAACATCATGCACTAATGATAATGATAGAGTCCAAAACTTTTCATCACCATCAAACTTAGCATTACCTGTGTGTTTCAACACTCTTCTAAAGTCAACAGCATTGTATGGTAAATAGATAGCAACATCTCCCTTGTGTAACTTAGCAGTATAGTCAGTAGGTTTAGCCGCAAACAAATCATCAGCACCAGAAATCATAACACTCAAGTTGCTGTAATCAATTAGAGTCTTATCTATATACAACCCGCGTATCTCACTACTGAGTTGTCTAAACTCTCTAGGATGGTTCTCATCACCATTAGCAATCATGTCATTGATTATGTCAATACATTTTATCACATTCCTTATTGACCTAACATCATCTTTAACAGACATACATGTATTACCACTATCCCAACTGAAGTCCTTCCAATCCTCAATCAAATGCTTCATACATTTATAGAAAGGAATACCCACATCATACTTGTTAGTGAACCTCAAAGAGATAGACTTCCACTTACCTTGCTTCTTGTATCTCTCACAATGAATTGTTTTCTCTTCAACATCACTCTTCACATTCTTAATGATTCTCTGCATCACCTTCACTAAGATGGGTTGGTACAACTTAGCATCTTCTTCTGCTTTCATAACTATATCAGCCATCATCTCAGGGTCAAAGTATACTTCTTTCTTTACAGCATCCCAATGTATTTTACTTCTATCAAACATCTTCTCAAATCTATTTACCTTATCTCTCTTGAGTTGGTTTGCTACCTTAGCCTTCTCACCTAACTCTTTCAACATCAACAATGCTTCATCCCAATTTGTACTAGGTGGAAAGCCAGCGATGTGTTGTATTACAGGTAGTTGTGTCAATCTATATTTGTAAAATCTATCAGCCATCTCAATGTAATCCTCTTCATCAATGATGTCTGCGTTAGCCATCCTCATGAAGAACGGTGCATCAGGTTTGTTTGGCCCGATACCATCTAACTGATTCTCTACATGAACAGACACAAATGCTTTGATTAGTTTCTGCATATCTTCTTTGCTTGGTATGTATGTATCTTTGTCAATCATTCTTCCCCACTCCATGTGCCTAACAATTCATTTTTCTCTTCAAGACTAGATGTTAGATTATCATATGTATCATAGAATATATTTTGAGGATATTCCTTCTTACGCACCCATAATAGGTATCTGAGAATCTTTTCTATGTCATCGTTACACGACCACAATCTAACGTGTTCTTCACATAAGAATATTAATGTATGAACATCATATCCATATCCTATTGCATCTCGGAAAGAACGTAATACCCAATTCCTTTCATAGCCCATCATGTGCATTACTGTGTCACCATGAACCTGTTGCCAATCTCTCACACTCAATCTTCCTCACCACCCCTTCCTCATACTGTACAACTCTTGGTCTATGTTAGTATCAAACGCTGGTTCGTATTCTTGATGTTCTTCACCTGTTTCAAAATCTTCATCCCAATCAACATCATCCTTCTCATACACTTGAGGGTACTTTGGGTGTGTGCTATACAACATTACTCTGTTGTCATCGTGAATGTAATACACATCACCGAAAGGATATACTAATGGTTCATCAGCATTTGTATTCATATCCTGTAAGAACCATTCAAAGTTTTTTTGGAACACATAGAATCCTTGTGGTAAGTGTTCATTCAATCGTGCTTTGGTAGTATGTGTTCTCCAACCACCATCCATTGGCACAATTCTATCACGATATATCTGCATGATTTGATTACCATGCAAACGTATGTTGTAGTAATTCTCATGTCCTACACCTGCGTCATGGAAATACAATCGTGTGTTGTTTCCAATAGGCTTACCCTTAGTCTTGTCTCTCGCTGTCTCCATCAATGTTTGTGCTGCAAACCAATTCATTCTTCCACCTCTCTTCTTTCTTCAACCACATTATAGAGAGTATCAGCCAACTCTTGAAACACGTTAGTTAATTTTGCGTCATGTATAGCCAATGCTTTTTGCATAGCAGCAGTAAACATATCATCGTTATCCACTATTTCTTTTGCTAACATACCGTAGTCAATCTCTTGTGCTAATGAATCCAATGATATGTTACCTGCTAATGTTTTAAGGTCAACATCTATACCTTCTGTTACGTGGTCGGCCACATAAGAAGCCAAATCATTCAAATCAATTTCATCTGCAACATCACTTATGTTAATCTCCCTTACTATGTCATGCTTGTCCATGTTATATGCTATGTCATAGGTGTCCACATATTGTGCTATTTCAGAAGAGTCTATGTTCAAATGCTCTAACACTTCTTCAGCACTCACATTAATACGTTCAGCAACATGCTCTGCTGCCATATCTTCTATGTTAGTATAATCAACATTATCCTGTATTTCATTCATCGTTTCTTCCATTACTTCATTCACTATTTTTCTTATCCATTTTCTTATCATTCTTCTTCACCTCTTGTTTCCACTTTGGCATACATCGCTTCAGCAACCTGTAATAGTAATTCTTTGTGCTGTACAATATCTAGTGTTCCATGACTTTTTCTATTATCATCAAAGACAACAGATATACCTACTGAACCACTAGGCACAGTATCTCTCACCATTACTATCTTCTCTCCATCTGCTATTAGTTTCACTATACTTTTTACTTCTTTATCACTCATTTTATTTCATCTCCAATTTTATCTTCTCAATTCTAAATCCTTTATAAAAGAAAGTCATTCTTCACATCCTTTAAGCATTAATATGAATAATAATTTAGTCCAATCTTCTGAGTGAGGTGAGCAAGAATCCATAACACCATGACCGTAACGTAAACCCTTACTTATGTTGTTAATAAATAGAATATCTTCACCTAGATGTGTGCGGCAAGCATTAACCAAACGTAGTAATTTCTTACGTCTTTTGAGTCTCCTTTCACCACCCCACCTACCAGCCATAACAGCAGCGTGGGCTACTGCATACCAATGGTATTGTTTGTCCATCTCTTCAACAAGTCTCCTTTCAAAGAAAATCAAAGCACTAATCACATCTTTTCTATCATAGTCATGTAGCACAGTAAAATCTTCTTCGTATAGTTTGCGTATTATTTTCTTCTTACTCATTCTTCATCACCTAACACATCATATCCATTTAACTTCAAACAATCACCACAACACTCAATCGCATCGGGATGGCAGTCATGTCCTTCTATTGTTTTGAAACTCATTTCTTCATCACCTGTTCCGACATTAATA
>Ga0070747_1000903_pt1 | contig 14668 bp, 26 predicted proteins | sample VirMetDEL_Mar_31_FD_77321 | JGI IMG/M metagenome (GOLD analysis project Ga0070747, IMG submission 77321) | Aqueous microbial communities from the Delaware River and Bay under freshwater to marine salinity gradient to study organic matter... | ecosystem: Environmental > Aquatic > Marine > Coastal...
CCCTCAGCATCTTTACGATGCTTAAGGACAAAGTTTACTGCTGTTTTTGTTTTCACAATTTCACCTTAGTATAAACTTTAGTAGGAGTTTTATTTCCTTGTATAGCTGGGCATGTTTTCCAGAAGCCGCAAAATGCCTCACTGCAAAATACGTGCTTAGGGTTAGGCCTAAGTATAGTTTCTATTGGAGCCACATCCTTAGCTACTAAGTCAAGAGTGTCTAACATAGTGTTAACTAAGTATTTAAACTTGTCTAAGTCAGGCTCTAACTCAAGTATAGCTCCAGTAGGTTCTTTCTTTAATACTATTTGCTGTATTAGATTAGTATGTATCTTGTGACCGTTAGCTTCAGCTAAGTACTTATAGGCTGTTTGCTGTACTACGTGACCTGCTGCACCTGTAGAGCGTTTACTAGTTTTAACATCGGCTATAATTCCAGAGCCTCTATAATCTAATGTACCGCCTAAAGATTTTACAAACGCATTATCTATAGGAACTTCAAAATACTCTTCTACAGCTTCTGGTATATCAGTGAATGGTACTATGTCTTCTACAAAAGCATCTGTACCTTTCATAATCTCCATTATGCTTGTATTTTCATTGTCAGTGTTTGTGTAAGTTATTCCATCTTTAGTTGCATCTTTCCATGACTCTACTGCTGCGTCTTTCATAGCTGACTTGTTTATTATCTTCTTCTTTCCTGCTATAGATTCTGTCCACATAGTTTCAACAGCTGAATGTATTGCTGTACCTATAGATGCTCTAGCGTTGCCCATACCTCTCTCGCCACCAAGGAAAGTTCTACCCCACTGGTAGGCACAGCTGTAGAAACCTTCTATAGATGATGGGCGTATTTTTAGTTCTTCTACATTAATGATGATTGACATGTGATTTTCCTATTATTGCATTGAGTTTAACTGTAGGTGGTACATAGTAATCACCTTTATCTATACCATTAGCTTTCTCATTACTGGGCACTCTAACTATAGACTTAGAGTCATTACTATCACAAACAGCTTCCATTGCTTCGTAGGCTAGCTCAGTACTACCTAACATGCTAGATAGCTGGTACATGCAAGCTTGAACTATTAGTGTAACAGAAACTTCTGCTCCACTTTCACTTCCGTATTTTATTGCATCTATGAAAGTTCTTACATACATTATTGGAGGGTATGGGCTGCATTCTACAATATCTGGAATAACGCTAGAGCAGCCTACAAAACATTCAGCTATTTCTATGTCTGTAATTTGCAGCTTCCATAAACCTCCAAGGGCTACGTACATTGTATCACATACTGCATCTATTCTTTCTAGCTTGCTATTGCTATCATAAAACTCTTGGATTTCTTCTTCAAGTAGACTAACTAGAAGTTCGTAATTGTATGTTCTGTCGTAGCGTTTGCTATTCCAAACAGAAACTCTATCGTAAACATCTTTAGTTGTTTTCATGTTCTATAAACCTTATATTGTGATGTAAAACTTTGTGGGTGTTGTGTGACACGTACCAGTCTTGTGCAGACGCTATGTCAGTGTTAACACAAAAGTGAACTTCTTTAACTAAGAATGCAGCTATATACTTCATACAGTCTTTACAAGGAGGTAGGCCGTATACGTAAAGCGACTCTACCTCTCCTCTTGATGCCCTGCTGTTTATAAGTGCATTAACTTCAGCATGTATTACTTTATCGTGCTTGTAGCTAGTGTCTAAGTCGTCATAACCTGGTGGGTAACCGTTGACACCTACACCTATTACTAAGCCTTCTTTAGAAATAACTATTGCACCAACTTTAGTTGTGTCTTTAGACAACTCAGATACAGCCTTAGCCACTAATATTAGCTTGTTCATGTATGTCCTCCATTATTTTAGCGCTTCAAAATGTCTTTCATACAAGTGCAAGCTTACAGCATGCCAGTGAACCCTATTTGGCTTAACGCCAAGCTTATCAGCCAGCTCTTTAAGGACATGTATCTGCCATGCAAGGTCCGCACCAACTAACCCAAATCTTAGGTCACAGCTTCTCATACTTACGAATGCGTTAAGCTCGTTATCACGTATAGTATAACTAGTGTACATAGTACAGACGTAGTCATTGCCGCCAGTGTAATGGATGTGAGGAGGGCAATAAACCATAACTGCTCTTCTTGACTGTTGGTCTCCTTTAAGCGCTTTAACGACGTTGTCAAATTGGTAACAATTCTGAGGAGAGTAAATAAGCTGACCATAATTACTATTAACAAAATTTCTATCATCTGAGATATCACCCCAAAGTTGTGCAAAATTAGATATGAAATCTGCTTTAGCTGAAGCTGAATCATACCACGCTAATTCGGCATTAACATACTTCTCACTTGTGCTAAAACCTGGTAGAGTAATAAAACCATTACCTACTGTATTAAATGTACCTGTCCAATTAAGCAGCTCAACAGTCTTCTGACCTCTAACTATTACAAACTCTTCACGCTCAAACTTAGCTTTTAGCTTGTTTATAGTGTTGGCAACTGCCTTATTATTTAGATTCATTAACTTTCTCCATATACATCAAAAACATTAAGTTACAAGTTGCATGAGCTAATTCATGCTTAGATGTTTCTTCATCTATCATCTGCCCAGTCCTATACTTTTCTATGTGTCGCATAAGGGCATCAACGTACAAGTATCTGTCCTCATACCTGCACTCCTTCCAGTTTTCTTTACCGTATTTTTTACATCCTATAGTTAGCACGTCAGCCACTTCTTTTAAGAAGTCTGGCTCAAGTAAAGAGAACATAGTCTTATCTATGCTTAGGGATTCTTTGATAAACATTCCATTCCGTCCATTAAGTAAGTGTGTAATTTATAGCCATCGTCAGAGTCAATTTCTCCCCAACTATAGCCTACTCTAACATCTACAGGCATCGGTAAGTCAGAAACCTTAAATGATTTAGATATTTCAAACCAAGCCGTCTGCATGCATTTAGCCATCTCATAAGCAGTTTCTTTGTATATAACTTCTATGTCAGGGCATTGCATAATAAAGCTGTCATGAATTATGTTGCACAGGTTTAGTTGCTGCTTAGTTACATTGTGTTTCTTTCTGAGCATAGGCAAAGATTTACTATTCATATAGTGAGCAGCTAACTTAGATACGTCTGCACCAGCTCCCTGATTTTCTATATTTAAAAAGTCAGTCATCATATTAGCTTTATACCGCCTGCCCAGCGGAGTAGAGCCTAGCTTGCCTTTACGCCATTTAGCTATACCTTCTTGCTGCCACTTATATATTTCTCTCCATAAGTTACCCCATCTGGTTCTTATGCTGCTTGCCTCTTTAGAGCTTACAACTATAGAACCCATCTGAAGCATAAAGCCTCTAAACATCTCTACGCCTCCGCCATATACTAAACCGAAGTTAGCTATCTTAGAGTACTGCCTGTATTTCTTGTCGTAGTTTTTACCGAATAGCATCTCAGCTGTAAAATCATGTAAGTCTCTGCCTTCCCTAAACATCTTAACCATCATTTTTACATCTAGTATAGAAGCTATAGTTCTAAGTTCCAACTGAGCAAAATCGGCATACACTATTACGCTTCCTGAACCTTTCTCATAACCAAATATACCTTTTAATGCTCTAGGTATTTGTTGTATGTTGTGGTGGTCACTAGTCAATCTGCCAGAACGCGCACTAGGTTTAAGCTTACCATACAAGTAATCACCAACTTCTTGATACTTTTCTAGGTAACTAATTATTTTAAGCGTTTTTCTTCGTTTACGTATTCTGCCTGCTTTACTAGCTATGTGTTCTTCTACTCCTGACATATGCTCAAGCCCTGCTAAGAAAGAGTCGTCAGATTTTTCTACGTTGAGCCAACTCCTTACTTGCTTCCATGAGTTAACATTAATAGGAATAGGATTATCATCTAGTTCTACTATAGATTCGTTCATCTTATCTTCTAGTAGTCTTTGAATTACAGGCATACCGTTGCACTGAACTTCTAGACATGTCTTAACTGTAGCTATGTCTAGCTCGTAGTTTATGTCGTCAGTAGCAAAACATATGTTATCCCATATTTCTGGCATGTGATAAACATCGAGAGCTGCGTACAGTAGCTGATTTTCTGACAGGGTACCTCTCCAGTTAGACTTTTGCAAAACCTTCTTTTCTAACCCTTTGTCAAAATAAGGGTCAAAACCTATAACTTCAGTTATAAGAGAGTCAAGAGAGTAAGAGGTCATGTGAGGTAGTGCTATCCTAGCTAAAAGGAATGTGTCCTCAAAGTGCTTCGGAACCCAAGGCATCTTAAGCATTTCTTGAACACAAGTTAAATCGTAGTGGGAGTTGTGCCAAACTGTATTTTTATTGAGCATAGCCATTAGTTTGAATCTGTCAGGGTTAGAGACAAGTTTTACCTTGTCCCATCCTTTCTGCATGACTTGAAGAAGCACTATGTCTCCATACAAGCCATCTGTTTCAGAGTCAGCAAAGATTAGCATAGAATAATCTATAGCTTCATCTAAATCTTCCAAACTAACTAGTTCATAAATCAAAAGAAATACTCAGTTGCAAACCTACTTAGTCCACTTTCTACTATCTTGCAAGACTTAATTACACCTGTCTGTCTGCACTTAAATTTACCTATGCCAGGCTTTACTCTACGAACAAAGTCCCAAGTAGGTTTCTTTTTAAGTTTTAGTCTAGACATGTGCATTTTCATGCTGCCCTTTCCTGCCTTAACAGTGTTTAAGACGTCTTGGCGCTTCATTTTATTTATTATGTCTTCAAACATACTTTAATCTCCTATAGTTTTACTATGCCTTTCAAAGTTATCAAAGCGTCTTCGCCTATTCTATCTTTAAGCTGCTCTGTAAGCTTAGTTCTAGTTTCTTCGTATGCAAGTTTGTTAGCTTGCTTTCTGACTTCTTTCTCTACATTTACACATTCGTTGTAGTATTCTAAGTCTACTCTGGACACTACCCACTTGTAGTCGTAATGTACATCAAAATTTACTTCGTGAAATTCTAAAACAGATACAACTTTAACAATTTTAAATCCAGTAGGTGACTCTACAACTACTAAATCATCTACAGCTAAATCTAGAGTTGTTTTGTAAGTGTATGTTTTCGTTTGGCCATCCATAAAGCTAACTGATACAAACTTGAAGGATTCGTTTTGAGAAAGTATTAAATTTGTGGTGTTCATTTTAGTCTCCGTTGACTTTAGCAGGCCAGTATTGACCTGCTATTATTTACATTTTAAAGGCGAGGCTTAGCTTTAGCTGTAGGCTCTGGTTCAGATGCTTCACCATCCCAACCTTCGTCGCCAGACCAACCATCATCATCTTCGTCAGCTTCGTAGTTGTCACTAGCTCCTTCGTATTCTACAAGCTTAGAAATCTTGATAGAGTTAAGATACAAAGTAACTCCAGCATCAACCAAAACTTTACCGTCTGGAGTTTTAGTTTCGTAGATACCCATAGCACCAGATATTTGACCTATAGTGCCATTACCTATCTTAACATCTTTAGGCAATTCTACTTTCTTAGCTTTGGAGTTATAAATCTGAATCTTTTTCTTAGAGCCATCAGGATAAGTAGTACCAGTTTTGAAAGACAGCATCTTTTTACTTGCATCTAATTCGTAAACTGGAGAACCATCTTCGTCTACTTCTTCTGACTTAACTTTGTAGTCATATACACCAGTAGACTTTGGAGGCTTCTTAAAACCTTTTGGCTTGTTTTCATTCCAAAACTCTTTAATGGCTTCAAGAACTGCATCGTCAGATGCTATTACTATACTTGCCACATACTGTAACTTACCAGACAAGTTTTCTTTGCCTTCGCCGTCAATAGTAGCCCATTCGATTTCGCCTTTAGGCGAGGTAAACTTCTTTGTTGCTGACATTTTGTATGTCTCCTAATTAGTTGAAAAATTTCAACATGATATTATACCGCAATTTGGCGTTTTATTAAATACGTTTTTAATATTATATATAATTTTTTGGAATATACAGAACCCATTTTAAGACGTTAAAAAAATAGGCCCTTATGATTCATCAAATAATATTTTTAAATGCGACTACGTCAATCTGGTGCGCAATAATTAAATATCTTTTATATTTATTAGGCCCATAGCATGATATATGTATTTAGCCTGCCAAATAGCATCAGACAAACCTGTATGACACATTTCTTTATATGTACCCATGTCTACATCTATGTGACCACAAAGCATTCTAAGAGTTCGCATACATCTATCTGCATTATGCTTCCAAGGTACTGGCAAGTCTAAAAGTTTATACTGGTATTCTAGCATACCTAAATCAAACTTAGTACCGTTAGCCCATACTTCATATTCTTCGCCATCTATGAACTTAGTCAATTCGCTAAGAGCAGTGGGCAAATCTACAGCATGCTTGAAAAACACTTCATTCGCAGCTTTGGGATTTCCTTTAACTTGCTGCAACCAAAACATGATAGTTCCTTTAGTACAAATAATCTCAGCGTCTAAATCTGATTGCACGTTAACAGAAAATGTTTTTACGATTTTGCCTGTTAGCATATCGAACTCACAAGCTCCTATCTGAACTATGGCACTGTTTAGTGTAGTACCTAGTGTCTCTATGTCTATACTTAGTTGTTTCATGGTGTTATTACCCTATGTGATGCGCGGCTTATGCCAACGTATGTTAAAGTTAAGTACAAATTAAAGTCTCTTTCAGCAGCTATAGATAAATCATCAGTATCTAGTATAACAGTGTTGTAAGTGGAGCCTTGACTCTTATGTACTGTCATTGCGTGTTTAAAGTCCATGCAAACAACGCAGTCGTTAAAGCTAAGATACTCTCTCCATGCACTAGAACGTTCTCTAGCTAATTTATGAGTGTAGTTAACTCTAGACCAAGCTACAGCCTTGTAACCTGGGTAAGCATCTTCTATAGCTTTGTTAGAAGCTACAGCTACTCTTTTAAGTTCTTCAACCATAACTTTATATTTGTAGTGACCAAATACATAAGCCTTAGTTACTTCTTCACAATCCTCGTTCTCAAACTTGCCAAATAAGCAGTTACCAGATTTTATTAACCCTTCTAGAGTTCTGTACTTGCTGCCTAAGCCTAGCGAGTCTGTGTAGTGTAAGTCTATTCTATCTACATTAACTGCTTCTCCTACGTAAGTGTAGTGCTCCTGGGTTGTAGGACTGAAAACTTCATCGCCTATTGCAGGATTGCAGTAGCCTTGTATTTTAGCATTTAAGTCTTCTACTCTTCTGTTTGTGTAAGCTAAGTATATCTTATCAGGCTCACCAAACTTAGTTTTGTCTATGTCTACTCCTCTATCGAAGTAGCCTGGCACAGGAGTTAGTGGCTCAGGGTCAGCACCATCTAAGTAGCTTATTAGCTTATTAAGAGGTATCTGTAGTGGGTTGTCGTTTCTCCATTGCTTAGTTAATACTAGATGGTAGTCGCCTCCAGCCTTTAATGTCTGCTTGTCTCCTACAGGAGGTAGCTGGTGGTGGTCTCCGCATGCAACTAATTTAGTTCTAGGTTTACCGGTATACTCTGGGTCCTGAGCTTCTCTTATATCAAGAGTGTCTTTGTCTCCAACCATACTATACTCGTCTAAGAATATAACTAATGGTGTATCGTCAGTCTTATCCGTCTTTATGCTGTTGTTAACTTCTGACATTTTAATAGCATCAGAGTTAATTGTAGGACGCTTCTTTAAGTAACTGTGTAGCGTTGTAATATTAGCATTATCAGGTAACTTAGATTTAAGTATACCGCAAGCCTTGTGGGTAAATGCACAAACTATGTAAGGTATTTCGTTGTCTATGCAGTGCTGCACATACTCTCTTAGCTTGGTAGTTTTACCAGTACCAGCAGCGCCAGTAAGAAACATATCCCAAGCATATTCGTCAGCTAAAAATTCTTTAAACATTAGGTCTGTTCTCCATGTAAAGTTTCATGTGTTCTTCTGACTCTTTAGCTCCTGCTATAATTCTAGCTTGTGCCAGTCTACCTTCTTGCCATACTCTATGGTCGTCAGACATCTCATAGAACCAGTCGTGATATGTAAGTAATTTTTTGTACTCTTCTGTAGTCATAAAAATCCACCAATTATAATTACAACTGTAACCCCCAAAAATACAGCTAAGCAAAACATAAAAACCTCTATGACTGTCAAAGGCTTAAAACTTTTAGCATGCCTTTCTGCTAATCTTTCTTCTTGCATTCTATCTAACTTTCTCATTGTACACTCCCGCTGTAAGTAAATGGTTTGTTTTGTAATCTTCTATACACATAAGAATTCACTAACTATAACTACAAGTAATAAACAAAGCTGCACAGCTATAACTAAGCAAAGAATAGAAATCTCTATTGCTGTCAAAGGCTTAAAGCCTTTAGCTTTCATTCTCATTTTACACTCCCGCTGTAAGTAAATGGTTTGTTGTTTTTGTGGCAATGCTTAACTACTAATGCGCTTATGCCTCTTCTATGAAGTATTCCGCTTAGACATATTCTTGTTGAGCCATATATGTAAGCTATTTCTTTAAGACCGTACCCAGACCTAATTAAATCCAGTATCCTAGGTATACGCTCGTCCCACCACTCCTGGGTTTGCCTATTTTTAGGTCTTTCTTCCTCTATTAAGCTAACCCTTAATTTTAACTTTAGCTCATTAATTTTCATTTTGAGCTTCTCGTTCTCTGACTTAAGAACTTCTACTTCTCTCATTAGTTCGACACTCATTCATCTTGCTCCGTTATTGCTTTAGCTTGTTCTGCCAAACTAAGTAACTCATCTTCAAGGCTGTAAAAGATTGCTCGTTATACTCCGCCACTTTATAAGCCTCAATTCGCGCAACTACGGCAAACATTTGGCACTGTATAGATAATAATTCAGCATTCATTCGCCTTGCTCCATTGCTTTAGCTTTCATAACAGACCAACCACTTTTTAGTGCTTTAATTTCTCTGTCTTTTGCATCCAGAACCAACCTCACTAACTCACTTGGCGGAGTCCCTAGTGGCCCATGCTTTTCAATCGCGCATTCAGACAAATCTAGTTCATTAACCACGTCTTCCAACATGTTCTCTAAGGTTTCTTTGCTATGGCACGTCATTCGCCTTGCTCCTTTATCTGCTTGGCATTAAATAACTAGATTTCTCAAGCACTTAGTTATTAAAAGCTTCGTTACGCATTTTATCTATATCACTTTCAGTTAAATGCTTCTGATTAGATGATGCTCTTAATCTTTTATTTTCTTTCTCAAGCTCTGCAATAACACCAGTTGCCATGTTATCAATCTGAGTAATAATAGCCGCTACACTAGTACATAACTCAAAATCAACAGCGTCAGACTTGTTCTTGTAGTAAGTGTTAAATAACGACGTAGCATAGGTACTTGCCTCGCTGTAATCGTCACTTCTCTCATCTTCAAGCTCGGTAATGCGCTTTCTAAGTAACATTTCAGAATCCACTATGCTCATCACATCAGACAGGGATGCTGATTTGTAATCGTCGTGCATAACACGTTGCTCTTTCGCTGTTTTTTCTGTGTTAGCTAAAGCAACTACACCGCAAGCTGCGAGTCGCATACGCTGGATTTCTAAATCATTCTCAAGCTCTGCAATTTTCTTGTACAAACAGGAGTGGCAATGTAATGAACCTTTCGGTGCAAGAAATTCAGTACCACACGAGCACTTTTGATAATAAGAGTTTTCTGGAAATAAGTTATTCATCGTCTTTCTCCATTGCTATGGTTCATGATTCACCTACCTTAAGTGCTTTCAAATGCGCGGTTAGCTCTGGGTTTGTCATTCCAGTTGCTTCATATATCCAACGCCCTATACGCTCTGCATCCAATTCTACATGCGATTGTGGTATTACTGTGCACTTCTGCTTACTCATCGTCTTGCTCCTTTAACAATTCTTTTGCTTTCTCTACAACATCACCATCTATTTCATAAGTAGAATAAGACCCATAACATAAGTCTGCAGACTGTACTGAATACGCTATGTTCTCAAGCTCTGTAATACGGTCAGTCATTTCAACTACCAAAGCCGCACTTATGTTCATATTTGAGCCATAAGGCATGCTTTTCGCTTTAGATACTGCACTGTCCATTCCTAAAATTTCTTTATTCATTCTCCTTTCTCCAATGTTTTTAACCATCTACCTACTGTTTTATCAGCGACCCTAGTGGCTACTGTACCTAATAATGATAAAACTCCGAATACTACGATAATAAGTAATGCCACGATTAGAATTATTAAAGATACAGGCCATGTCCACGCTACAACAAGCATAACTGCTTGGTTTTCCGTGTATTTCTTACTATGCCTGTTGCTTATGTAAACCCACATAAATAATAATACGTGTAGAGGTATTGATACCCAAAAATAGTAGTCATTTATAAATTGGTCAGTCATTTGACTTGCTCTATAAATTTGTTTGGGACAAGGTGGCACATCAAAGAGTCTACATCTTCAGTTATAGCTGTGTTAGTAGACAGTACACCTCTTTTAGTTCTTGTTGTTTCTAGCACTGTAAACTCTCTGCCAAAAAGACTGCTGAGAGGGTCATTAACTTTAACTTTAGTTCCGCGCTTAAACATTGCTCTTAACTCCACATTTTAGTTCATAGCCACAGTACTGCATAACAGCAATGTAACCAGCTATACCTGGCTCAGCTTTACCGTCACGCCAACGGCGCAACGTAGACTCAGCCATACCTGTAGCGTCTGCCAACTCGTATAGGTTTCTGCCTGCTATCGCTAGCAGGTAATGTTTCCTATAGTTCAATGTAACCTCTCGGAAAATAAGGCATCATTTTACTTTCATCCCATTGATCTTCTGAATACTCAAAACAGAACTTAGGGCCGAAGAATTCAAAAGCTTTATTTCTTCCTTCTTCAGCACTTGGAGTATCAAGGACTACAATACAGTCTTTGTCGATAGTGTGTCCGTTTATAGTGTGGACATGAGACTGTCCGAATGTTACATATGTTTTCATTTACATTGTCCTATTAGGTGGTGGTTTAAGGTAGCCGCTGGCATCTTTAGTAGTAGGCCAGCCCCTTAAGGGCGAACGAACGCCCTTATGGTAATATTTAGCTTTGGCCATTAGAATAATTCATCTTCGCTATGGTAAGTTAAAGCTAGCTTGTCGTCTATCTGCTTTTGTAAACTAACAACTGTAACTTCAGCTTCAGTCTTTCTGTAATATAAATCTTTAAGCTCCTGAGCTTCTAGTATTTCTGTGATACCTTTTTTATCCTCAGGGTTTATTCTAAGACTTGAAACTTCAACATCAATAGTGAACTCTCGCTGCATAAACTGATAAGTTGAACGCTCCAAAGTATCAGCAACGTCTTTAGAGTAATGCAATACCTTTAGAGCAGAGCTCCACATATCTTGTACCAACAAGCCTTTTATAGTAAGTTTAGCCATTTTATTTTCTCGCTTTTAGTTAAATGAATATATTTATCGCTTTTAGTTAAACGAATATATATTTTATCATTTATAACAAATTTAATAAATAACAAAATGATATATTATATATTAATCTGGAATAAACGGGTTTTCTTCGGGTAATACTACCTTGTAGCTCTTAACTCCATCTTTGCTAGTAGGCCTTATAGTTATGTTGTTAGACTTTAGAACCTTAGTTAGTGTTCTATGGTCGCCATTTCCATCTGTCATTTCAGCATACAAGTAAAACAAATCTTCTAACGTAATATTCCTATGGCTAAAGCTGTTAGCAACATCTGGGCATTCATACTCTTCGCATAAGTCAACTAAGTAATCGTACATAGCATGCTTAATGCAAAATGCTATCCTACCAGCTGCATACATACTATCTGCTATTAGCTCTAACTTATCCTCAGACTCATACGCTCTCATGTACTCAGTCATATCAAGTGCAGGTACCTCTGTAGCTAAGTAGTAAGCCCAGTCTTTAGTCTCGTCCATTATCCTGTCATGTACATTACTAACACCGCCTTCTGTATCCACCCATATAGCATCAGCTAATACATTAGGAGTATTTATTAAGGCTACACGTCTGTCTCCATCTTCTACCATAAGAGGGTTCTTATTAGCTGTCATTATAAATGTAACATGGTGTAAGTAATCAAAGCCATCTGTTCTCATTTGCCTTATCCTAATCTTAGGCTTACCAGTGTACGCTTTAATTAGACCAAGAGCCTCGTCTTTTGCCATCTGATTAGTTAGCTGGTTACCATACTCGTCGAGCTGAACGAAGTAGTTGTCAAGCATGTAGCCGTTATATACTTCTAAGAACTCTTTAACAGTCGGTCTAGACATAGTACCCATCATACGCTCAAGTATTGACACAAACAAATCTTTACCAGAGCCATGCTTACCTATAAAGTATAGTATAACAGGCGAGTACTTAAACGTAGACAACTTAGTTTTAATAAACGATATTACGTAGTTACGCATTATAGGGTCAGGTATAAGAGTCTCCATGTACTTTATGGTTGTATAAGGCTTCTTGTATTTTGCCTCATATAGTATAGGGTCACGAAGTATAGCTAACTCTGGTGTCTGAACAAAGGTGTTAAGGTTCCTGGCAGTAGGGTCTGAGCCCTCATGGAAGCCGAACGAATGGGCTGGGTCAGAGGTAACATTTAGCATGGGTACACTAGCTTTAACCTCTTTCTTACTAGGGTGAGTAACAGCTACAGCCTCTATGTATGACATAAGGTCGCCATCTCTGTGGAAATTCTTAAAGTCTTGATTAGTTTCATCTACTACATAGTACATGTTTCTAAAGTCGTCAAAGCCTATATCTAATGCTGCCTGACGCTTAGACTGTATTATAAGCCTGTGAGCATCCCAGTCGTCCTGGTACTTCCAAATAGGTACTCCATTAATAGAAGCATGCCTTGTAAGCATAGGGTCCATTACTGTTTTCTCTAACCTACTGGATTGCATCGGCTTGTCAAACATGTCATTTATAGTTATCATAGCCTCAAGATACATACTCTCGTCTATAGACACATCAGCGCCAAGTATAGCACTAACCTTAGACATATACTCAGAGCCACGACCACTAGGCACGTCATTAGGATGCAAGTGACCCTTTGACACATACTGAGATACGCTCCTAAACGACCTAGGTGTTATTATCTTAAACAAACCTGGCATGTATTTCTTGGTGCTTATTAAGTCTGTAACTAATGGGTTAAGGCAGGAGGCAGTAATTATATTAGCTACTGCAGATATAGGTGCTTCTTTCTTTAAGCTAAGCTGAATTAGCAGGGACTTAACAGCTGGAGGTAATACAGGCGGAGCAGATACAGAGCTAAGTGGTACCTTAGTTTTGTTGTCAGGTGTAGGTAAATATACAAAGCCTGTATTACTATAGAAGTCTAGAGCGAAGTTGTTATTCTGTAAGCTAAACGTATCAGGCAGGTCGTTATCATACTCATATATAAGAGTACCAGCTCTGTAGCCCTTGCCCTTAGACAAGAATACCATCTTATTGTCAGGGTCTAAAGCTCTGAAAATATCCCAAGTGTTAGTATTATCACAGTCAATAGCAAGGATGCCTGAACAACGTCCTGTAATTGTACCGCCAATCTTTGTAGTAACCTTGTTAAATGTTTTCTCATACTTATCTCTCCAATTTTTCTCGAACTGAGGTATGGTTTTATCACCATCTTTTATTCTTTCTAGTTTGCCCTGTAAAGGGACTGTGTGCCAGCCTAAATCTATATATTCTTGCATTGTGACATCTTCTTATAAGCGGTGCTCAAACTAATATCCAATTTCTTAGCTACTAGTTCAGGGCCTAAGTGAGATAATGCGTTTACCTCTTCAAGTGTAACATCTTTACGTGGCTTTCTAGTCTTTCTTAAGCCAAACTTTCTAGCTACCTGGGATACACGAGCTTGTGTAACTCCTAGTGTCATAGCTATATACTCTTGAGATGCAGTTGGGTTGTTTGTAAGCATTTCACTGATGCTTGTTGTTAGGCTCTCTCTTGGCTCTGTCCATCCCCTAGAGTAACATACCTTATAATACTCTTTAGGTGTAAGTACCAGGTAACGCTTAGGGTTCTCTGATACTATAGCTTCCTCATACATACCTTTTGTCATTGGGTACAGCTCATAACCTGAACGATTTAGCCATCTACGATAGTCTTGATGTGACACATCTTGGCTAATTAAAAGCTCATCTAATGTCATGTGCTGAAGTTTACTATGGAGTGCTCTAATATTATCCATATTATCTCCAGTTATTAAATAAATTTAGTAAAAATAAAAGGCCGCTATTGCGACCTAATACTTATTGTGTGTTTTTAAAGACCACGAGCTTCCGAGTCTGCTAAACAATCTTCCAATGTCTCAAAGCCGTAGCCATCTTCTAAAGGAACAATAATAGCACGCTCAGCAGCAATCGATTCCTGCTCCGTTGCAATGTCTTCTACACCAATTTCACCGCTAGTAAGGCGAGTAAGCAAACCAGCTTCAGCTTCCTTAGCTAACTTATACTGTGAATTCCACTTCGATTGACCATCTTTACTCATTGAAGAGTAACCAGAAGCCGCTGAAACCTTAGCACCGAAGTCAACTACACGAGGGTCCATAAACAACTTGTGGTATGCACATCGAATGGCAACAACTACACCAGCTTCATTAGCATGGAATGAAGTAGCTCCACCACC
>Ga0070747_1000909_pt1 | contig 14641 bp, 14 predicted proteins | sample VirMetDEL_Mar_31_FD_77321 | JGI IMG/M metagenome (GOLD analysis project Ga0070747, IMG submission 77321) | Aqueous microbial communities from the Delaware River and Bay under freshwater to marine salinity gradient to study organic matter... | ecosystem: Environmental > Aquatic > Marine > Coastal...
CACGGCGATCAGAAAGGCGAATACCGGTGCCTTGGCCATGCCGACCAAGAAGTGCTTGAGGGCGATATTTTCCTGCAGCATGGCCAGGTACATGGCCGGCGAGATATCCAGACTCAGGGCGCAGACCACGGCGCCGCCAAGGATGCCGCTAAGCATGGCGATAAAGGTCAGGATTGGCAGGGCAATCAGCAGAGCAAACACCCGTGGCAGTACCAGCAGCTCCAGCGGGTTAAGGCCCAGGGTGCGGATGGCGTCGATTTCCTCGTTGGCCTTCATCGAACCGATCTGCGCGGTAAAGGCGCTGGCGGTGCGCCCGGCCATCAGAATGGCGGTGAGCAGCACGCCAAATTCACGCAGGAAGGAGAACGCGACCAGATCGACCGTGTAGATGCTCGCGCCAAAGTCGGCGAGCACCGTGGCGCCGAGGAAAGCCACCACCGCGCCGACTAGAAAGGTCAGCAGGGCGACGATGGGCACGGCATTCAAACCGCTCTGTTGCAGGTGCGCAACCAGCGAGGTGATGCGCCAGCGGCCGGGGCGCAGAATGATGGTGAACATCGCCGACAGGGTCATGCCGATAAACCCGAGCAGGGCCACGCCTTGCTGCCAAAGCTCTGTCATGGCTTGGCCAATCTGCCCGAAAAATTCGCGCCAGGCGGGGATGTGTTTGACCGGCAGGGCATCGCCGGCATCGGCGATGGCCGTGCCCACCGCCTGCAACAGCGCGCGACGTTCGCTGGCCAGCCCTGGCGCATCGCTGGCCAGTTGCGCCAGGCGTTGGCTGCCAAGCAATTCCACCAGTAGCGCGGCACCCGCAGTGTCGAGCGCGCCGAGGTCGTGTAGGTCAATGCTGGCGGCGTTGTTCAAGGTGCCGCGTAGTGCCAGCACCTCGGTTTCCAGCTTGGCGTAGTGGGGCAGTGTCCAGTCGCCGCCGATGCGCAAGCCCGCGGGCGCATCCGTGCGGCTGGATTCAAGCGGGGAGATGTAGGGGGCTGTGCTCATGGCCCACAGCTTAACCTTCTCGCTGGCGTTACGCTCAGTTTGGCGGCGCGGCTGCGCGCGTTAGCCGTCAGCCGTGATTTCGGCGATCAGTTCACGCAGCGCGGCTTCGGCATCTTCGTTGGCCACCTGGCAGGTGCCGGCATTGGCGTGACCACCGCCGTTGTAGCTCAGGCATAGCTCGCCAACATTGGTCTGCGAGCTGCGGTCGATGATTGATTTGCCGACGGCGAACACGGTGTTCTGCTGCTTCACGCCCCACATCACATGGATGGAGATGTTGCACTGCGGGTACAGGGCATAAATGACGAAGCGATTAACCGCGTAGATGGTCTCCTCGTTACGCAAATCCAGCACCACCAGGTTGTTGTAGACCGTCGTGCAGCGTTGAATCTGTGCTTTGGCCTCGCGCTGGTGCTCCAGGTACAGCGTCACGCGCTCATCGACATCTGGCAGCTCGAGAATTTCAGCGATGCCGTGGGTCTGGCAGAAGTCGATCAGCTGCATCATCAGCTGGTAGTTGGAGATGCGGAAGTCGCGAAAGCGCCCGAGGCCGGTGCGCGCATCCATGATAAAGCTCAATAACTCCCAGCCTTGTGGGTCGAGGATGTCGTCGCGGCTGAATTGCGCGGCGTCAGCCTTGTCCACGGCTGCCATCATCTCGTCCCACTCTCGCGGGAAGGCGTCGTGGCCGCCGTAATGCTGCCACACCACACGGGCTGCCGAGGGCGCGTCGGCATCGATCAAGTGATTGCTCGCCGGTTGGTTGCGAATGGTCTCGCTGAGGTGGTGGTCGAAGGCCAGGTAGCAGCCAGGCACATAGGGCAGGTTAGTGGTGATGTCGTTGCTGGTGATCGCCACCTTGCCGTCCTGCATGTCCTTGGGGTGTACGAACAGAATGTCGTCGATCAGGTTGATGTGTTTGAGCAGGGCGGCGCACACCAGGCCGTCAAAGTCACTGCGGGTCACCAAGCGGTAAGAGCTGGACATAGAGCATCTCCGGAGCGGACAAACGGCGGTAAAACCACCAGACCCCCTTCAAAGTAGCACGCGGTTTCGCTCTCAGCCTGGGCGGGACAGCTGCGCTTCCAGGCAGCTGAGGGTCGACCTCAGGACAGTGCCGACGCAGTAACGATCCTAGGCTGGCGCCTGTTGTTTTATTGCCCACAGGAGCCTTCCATGTCACCGATTACCGTACTGCGCGACACTCACCCGATTCCGTTGCTGGACGCCTGCAAGTGGACGCGCATCGCCGGCGAGCCGCACACCGTTAACCTGAATGCTTACACCTCGGCCGATGGCAGCAAAATCATGGGCACCTGGATCTGCACGCCCGGTAAATGGCAGGTGGCTTATGAAAAATGGGAGTACTGCCACTTTCAGGAGGGCTATTGCATCATCACACCAGAAGGTCAGGAGCCGATCCACCTGCGCGCCGGCGATATTTTTATCGTCGAAGCGGGGATGAAGGGCACCTGGGAGGTGATTGAAACGGTGCGTAAATACTTTGTTTTTGCCTGAGGTCGCGCAAGCGTCAGCCCATCAGGGGGAGGTAGTTGCCCTATACCGCGTTGCTGAACACCAACGCTTTTAAGGCGCTTTCAGGCTGGCTGTCGGGGAATTCCGGTGGGTTTTCCAAGCGCTCGATAAAGCCCAGGCTCGGCGCTTCACTGGCCATGGCCTGGGTCAGGTAATCCGGGCCGATTTCCGGTTCGTTGCTGCAGGCCAGCACCACACCCTCCGCGCTCAAAAGCTCTGGCAGACGGCGTAAGACCTTGGGGTAATCCTTGCTCAGCACGAAGCTGCCACGCTGGAAGGAGGGTGGGTCAATGATGATCAGGTCATAAGGGCCGTATTTGGCGACTTTGCCCCAGGACTTGAACAGGTCGTGGCCGAGAAACACCACCTGGCTGAGGTCATGCTGGTTCAGTCGGTGGTTGTCGCGCCCCCGGCTGAGTGCGGCCCTGGCCATGTCCAGGTTGACCACCTGCAGTGCGCCGCCAGCCAATGCGGCTACCGAGAAGCCGCACGTGTAAGCGAACAGGTTGAGCACGCGTTTGCCCTTGGCCTGTGCTTGCACCCATTGGCGACCATAGCGCATGTCGAGAAAGAGCCCGGTGTTCTGCTTTCGGCCCAGATCGAGTCGGTAGTGCAGGCCGTGCTCGCATATATCCCAATGCTCCACAGGCTCGCCGAGCAGCCATTGGGTCGGGCTGTCCGTGAGGTAACGCTGTTGCAACAACAGGCTGTGCGCGCCGCTTTGCTGCCAGGCCGGAGTATGGCTGAGGTCCATTAGCATCTCGTGCAGCGCGATCAGTGCGCTTTCACTCAGCGGCTTGAACAGCGCGACCAGCAATATGCCTTGCAACCAGTCCACGGTGATTTGCTCCAGCTCTGGCCAGCAGCGGCCACGGCCATGAAACAGGCGGCGGGTCTCCTGGGGGGGCGTGCTGAGAGCGGCAACAAGGTGCTGGTGCAGGGTCGCGAGTGCGGCGGGAGTCATGGGTTCGGTCGCTGGGGAAAAACGGAAATGTTAACAGGCAGTCACCGTTGCCGTGTGCTGGAATCGCCTGCGTCGATGATAGGTATCGGTAAAGGCGGTTGGTATTGAGCGAAACAGATGCCTAGCATTGCCGCCTTTCTGACCATGCTCTGAAGGAGCCCCCATGCATATCGACGAAGCCATTCGCAGCCGCCGCGCCGTCAAAGGTTATGACCCCGCCTTTACCCTGAGTGATGCCGAGAAGGACGAGCTGCTGCAACTGGCACTGCTCGCGCCGTCGGCGTTCAACCTGCAGCATGTTCGCCTGGTTGAGGTCAGTGACCCGGCATTGCGCCTGCAGCTGCGCGATGTGGCTTGGGGGCAGGCCCAGGTGACCGACGCCTCAATGCTGGTGGTGGTGTGCGCCAAGCTCAACAGCTGGGAGCAGGATGTCAGCCGAGCCTGGGAGGGCGCGCCTGAGGAAGTGCAGGCCTATATGACCGGTGCTATCGACACCTACTACCGTGACAAGCCGCAGGTGCAGCGTGATGAAACCATGCGCAGCTGTGGCCTGATGGCACAAACCCTGATGCTCGCTGCGCGCGGCAAGGGCCTGGACTCCTGCCCGATGGATGGTTTCGACTTCGACGCCGTGGCCAAGCTGATCAAATTGCCGGCCAACCATGTGATTGCCCTGATGGTCGCAGTTGGCCAAAAGACCATTGAGCCAAAGCCGCGTATCGGCAAGCTGCCGTATACCGAAGTGGTACTGCGCGATACCTTCTGATCGCGGTCGAGGTTTCGCGCGGTTTGTTCACTCTGCGCAAGAGTTGTGGTCAGCCTGGGCCTGTCGCACCACTAAAGGCGGGATGACAAAACGCTAGAGTGCGCAGATTCTGACGGGCAGGCCCGGCCGAATATTATTGGCCGGGCACCCTAAGTCGACGCGCGAGGAGCCCCATGTCTGCCGAACATCTGGATGTATTGATCATCGGTGCCGGGCTATCCGGCGTCGGTGCGGCCTATCACTTAATCAAGCACTGTCCCGGCAAACGCTTCGCCATCCTCGAAGGCCGCGCGACCCTCGGCGGTACCTGGGACCTGTTCCGCTATCCGGGCATTCGTTCCGACTCGGACATGTTTACCCTCGGCTACAACTTCAAACCCTGGACCAACCCGCTGGCGATTGCCGACGGCCCGTCGATCCGCAGCTATATCGAAGAAACCGCGCGGGAAAACGCTATCCAGGACAGAATCCGCTTTCAGCATAAAGTGCTCAAGGCCGACTGGTGCAGCGAGCGCGCCACCTGGACCCTGCAGGTACAGCGTGGTGATGAGGCCGAACCGATCAAACTAAGCTGCCAGCACCTGCTGATGTGCACCGGCTATTACCGTTATGAGGCCGGCTACACCCCGGATTTCAAAGGCAGAGAACAGTTCGAAGGCGAATTTATTCACCCGCAGTTGTGGCCGGAAAACTTCGATTACAGCGGCAAGAACGTGGTGGTGATTGGCAGCGGCGCCACGGCGGTGACCTTGGTGCCGGCGATGACCGACAAGGCCAAGCACGTAACCATGCTGCAGCGCTCGCCGACCTACGTGGTAAGCCTGCCGCAGAGCGATCCGATTTCTATTTTCCTGCGGCGTTTTCTCCCCGAAACCTGGGTCTACCGCCTGGCGCGTACGCGTAATGTGGCGATACAGATGATTTTTTACACCCTCGCCAAAGCCTGGCCTAGCCTGGTGCGTAAGGTGTTGTTGGGGCTGGCCAAGCGTGAGCTCGGTGCGGATTTCGACATGCGCCATTTCAGCCCGAGCTACAAACCATGGGATGAGCGCGTCTGTGCGGTGCCCAATGGTGATCTGTTCAAGGTACTGCGTGAGGGCAAGGCCTCGGTGGTGACCGAACACATCGATGGGTTTACGGCCAAGGGCATCCGTTTGAAAACCGGTGAAGAGTTGCCGGCCGATGTGATCATCAGCGCCACCGGTCTGGAGTTGCAGTTGTTTGGTGGTATGCAGGTGGCGGTGGACGGCGTGCCGTTCGATGCGGCCAAGAGCATGGGTTATCGCGGCATCATACTGCGTGACCTGCCCAACGCCGCCGTGGTACTGGGTTACACCAATGCCAGCTGGACCCTCAAAGCGGACCTGTCCAGCGAGTATTTCTGCCGTGTGATTAACCACATGGACGCCACCGGCATGCGCCAATGCACGCCGCGTGATAGCGCGCGGCAGGTCAAGGATGCGCCGTTCCTCGACCTGGCTTCCGGCTATATCAAACGCGCCGCTGACAAGATCCCCACGCAGGGCGATCGCGCGCCGTGGAAGCTCTATCAAAACTACCTGCTGGACCTGGCGCTGTTGCGTTACGGCAAGGTCGAGGATGCTTACCTGGTGTTCAGTTCACCACAGGTCGGTGAACCTACCGAAGCTGCCACCGCGGTCTAAACTGCTAGATGATGTAAGCCAAACGCTATGACTTGTTCGAGCGTTACGCTTACAAGCATATGGCCATTCAGCGCTTTTGATGAGGGCATAAGGCCACTAAGCTTTGTGACAGGAATCACGGATGGGTAAGCCAGGTTTCCCTGGCTGCTGTTACAGAGGAGTCCTGCAGAGGATGAGCAGAATGGAATCGCTTCAGCAAGAACAACGCTACCTCCCGGCACTAAGGGCACATATCGACAAGTTACTGGCCAAGGGCTGGGTGATTGCCGAGCGCAGCCCTCTGACCCTTCAGTCCGGGCGCAAGACCTATAGGGTTGTGCATGGAATGTTGATTGGAGATGCGATTTTTTGAATGCATAATCCCCGTTTCCCGGGCCGCTGCGGATCATGACTGATCGGCAGCGGCCTTTTTGGTTGTTCTGTTTGAGGTTTCGTCATGGCGCTGGAAACGTGGCTTGCATTCTTTCTCGCCTGTTGGGTGATCAGCCTGTCGCCGGGCGCTGGGGCGATTGCTTCGATGTCAGCGGGTTTGCAATACGGTTTCTGGCGCGGTTACTGGAACGCCCTGGGCCTGCAATTGGGCTTGGCGTTGCAGATCGCTATTGTGGCTGCGGGTGTCGGCGCGATTTTGGCGGCTTCGGAGCTGGCCTTCAGCCTGATCAAGTGGTTTGGCGTGGTGTACCTGGTGTACCTCGGCTATCGCCAGTGGCAGGCGCTGCCCAGTGAGATGACGGCGCAGGCCGAGCGGCCCATTGGCCGGCCGCTGACCTTGGTGCTACGCGGCTTTTTGGTCAACTTCAGCAACCCCAAGGCGATTGTGTTTATGCTCGCGGTGCTGCCGCAGTTCCTCAACCCACAGGCACCGTTGCTGATGCAGTACCTGGTGATGGGCGTGACCATGATCTGCGTCGATTTGATTGTGATGGCCGGCTACACCGGTTTGGCGGTGCGGGTGCTCGGTGCGCTGCGTTCACCGCGGCAACAACTGTTGATGAACCGCACTTTTGGCGCCTTGTTTGTCGGCGCCGCCGCCTTGCTCGCCAGCGTGCGCCGCGCGGCTTAACGGGCGATAAGTGCGTTACCAGGCAATCGGCTCGCCATCCCAGCCCCAGAATGTGCCGGTGTGTTCGGGACCATGCCGCTCAACCTGGGTCAGCAGGCATTCTGCGCTATAGCTCGGACTGAACAGCTGAGCCGCCGGCACATTGGCCTGAAAGGGTTTCGACAGCTCAGTATCGGTGGTGCCAGGGTGCAGGCTGAGTATGCAGCTGTTGGGGTTTAATCGGCTTAGTTCGATGCTGGCGGTGTGCAGCAGCTGGTTAAGCGCCGCCTTGCTAGCGCGGTAGCTGTACCAGCCACCGAGGCGGTTGTCGCCAATCGAGCCCACTCGCGCTGACAGCGCGGCTATTGTGCAGGGGTGCCGACCGCGCAGCAGGGGTAGCAGATGTTTGAGCAGTAGGATCGGTGCAAAGCTGTTGCGCTGAAACGTCGCGAGAAGCCCTTCAAGGCTTACCTGCGCTAAGCCCTTCTCGGCTTTTGCTGCACCGTCCTGCAGAACACCCACCGTGCACAGCAGCAGGTGCACGCGTGGCAACGCCTTACGCAGCTGGGTGGCCAGCTCGCTCAACGCCTGCTCATCGCATACATCCACATCCAGGCAGTGCAAACGCTGGCCATGCAGTGCGGCCAAGGCGAGCAACTCTGGGTTTTGGCTGGCGTGACGAGCGATGGCCCAAACCTCGGCTACCTCAGTACGGGCCAACAGCTGCGTGGTCAGCGCCAGGCCTATGCCGCGGCTGGCACCGCAGACCACGACATGGGCTGGTTCTTCCAAACGTTGCCAAAAGCTCATTGCGTCACTCCTGCGGCGTTGCACGACCTGTCGCGTGCCAGGGTTGATCAAAGGGTGAGGGAAGTCGTTAGGACGATCGCTATCTAATCCCATCTATCCGTATTTGAAGCCAGCGTTTGTACGACAGCCGTGCTGTTTACGGCGCGTGGCTGCAGTCGCCCACTTAGCGCCGTGCCACCTATCTAAGCACACGGCAAAGCGGGCATGGCTTAACATGCCCGTTTTGCTAGCTGCGGAGAACAGTGCGCGATGCGAGTCTGGATCGATGCCGATGCCTGCCCTAAACCGGCCAAGGATCAGGTGGTCAAGTTTGCCTTGAAACGGCGTTTCGAAGTGCTGCTGGTGGCCGGCCAGGCTCAGGTCAAGCCGGCCTACAGTTGCGTGCGTTTGATTGTGGTGCCCAGTGGTCCGGATGCGGCCGATGATTACCTGGTCGAGCACGCCCAGCCCGGTGAATTGGTGATTTGCAGTGACGTGCCGTTGGCTGATCGTCTGGTGAAGAAGGGTGTGGCCGCCCTCGATCCGCGTGGTCGCGAGTTTGATGAGCGCAACATGGGTGACAAGCTGGCGGTGCGTAACCTGTTTACCGAGCTGCGCGAGCTGGGCCAAGTGGGGGGCGGTCAGCCGCCTTATGGCGAGCGCGACAAGCAGGCGTTCGCCAACTCACTGGACCGCATCCTCACGCGCTTGCAGCGTCATACCGAAACGTAGCGCTGGCGGTAATGACCGCTGCCGAGCCAGGTGTGCAATTGGTTTAATGGCAGCGGCTTGCTAAACAAGTAGCCCTGCAGCAGGTCGCACTGTTGTTCTTGCAGAAAGCGCATCTGTTCGATGTTTTCCACGCCCTCAGCCACCACCCGCAGATTGAGCTTGTGTGCCATGGCGATAATCGCCGAGGTAATCGCCATGTTGCTGCTGGAGCCGGGGATTTCACGGATAAAGCTGCGGTCAATCTTCAGACTATCCACGGGCAGGCGGCTGAGGTATTGCAGCGACGAGTAGCCCGTGCCGAAGTCATCGATGCTGATGGTCATCCCCATCGCGCGCACTTTATCGAGCTGTGCTTGTGCTGCACCCAGGTCATGCATCAGGGCGTTTTCCGTAACTTCCAAGGTCAGTGAGCTGAGCGGTAGGTCGGCGCGCTGCAACTCGATCTGAATGGCCTTGACCAAGTGCGGTTGCAGCAAACTCAGCGCTGAGCAATTGACCCCAAGGTGTAAGTGACTATGGCCGTTGTTATGCAGCCACTTGAGGTCGCTACAGGCACGTTTCAGTACCCAGATATCCAGCTCGTGAATGAAGCCGTGTAGCTCGGCAATTTTGACGAAACGCTCGGGACTGATGCTGCCTAACTCTGTGTGTTGCCAACGTACCAGGGCTTCGAGGGCGACTACCTGTTCGCCGTTGCCCGCCAAGATGGGTTGGTAGTGCACCTCCAGCCCACCGCTGTGCAGCGCCAGGCGTAGCGATTGTTCAAGGTTCAGTTCCTGTTGCGCATCTTGCTCCAGCTGCGTACTGAAACCGAGGTTCTGGTTACGACCCTGGCGTTTGCAATGACCAAGGGCGATCCCTGCTTGTTTGAGCAATTGGCTGGCGTTGGTGGCGTCCTGTGGGTAGCGGCTCATGCCGATGCTGGCCGTCAGGCTCAGTTGTCCGCTTTCCAGGCTAAAGGGCTGGCGAATCTGGGTGAGAATCAGCTCGGCGAGCTGCCCGCTGTTTTGCAGCGGTACATTTAACGCAAACGCGCAGAACTCATCACCGGAAAAACGCGCGAGGAGGTCTTCGCGTCCCAGAACACTGCGGATGCGTTGGCCAACCTGTTGCAGCAGCTCGTCCCCCCGGCCGTGGCCGAGGCTGTCATTGATGCGCTTGAAGTTGTCCAGGTCGATAAACAGCAAGGTCGCACCGTGCGGCGGTGACGTGGCCAAGGTGGTGTTAAGCATCTGGCTGAACGCCTGGCCGTTGAGTAAGCCGGTCAAGCCATCGTAGTGAGTCAAGGTGTCCAGTTGTTCGGTGAGGTGCCGCAACTGCCCGCGCTCTTGGCGCAGGCGCTGGTCGGCCCAGCCCGCCAGTACACCAATCAGGATGATCAGCAGAGCAATCAGCGCAATCGTGGTGCCGAGCAGCTGATGCCCGTCCTGGCTGGCGGCTATTTGCAGCGGGTGATTCAGCGGAACCGCCAAGGTCAGGGCCGCCATGCCAGTAAAGTGCATTGAAGCAATGGCGCCGCCCATGATCAGGCTGGCCAGCAGCCGCAACCAGTTGGCCCGATTGCCGTGCTGGCCTCGGAAATAACCGGCCAGCAGTAACGCTGCGAGCGAGGCGGCGATGGCGATCAGAATCGATAGCACGAACAGGCTGGGGTCGTAGTGTTGAGTAGCCGCCGATCGGATGGCCGCCATACCGGTGTAATGCATGGTAGCGATGCCACAGCCGGCGACGATAGCGGCTACCACGGTTTGCCAGAGGCGCAGCCGATCATGGCCGATGACCCGCATCACCACGTAGGACACCGCAATGGCGATCAGCAGGGAGAAGAGGGTGATACCGGTGTCGTAGCTGATCGCCAGCGGTGCAGAGAAGGCCAGCATGGCGACAAAGTGCATCGCCCATATGCCGCCGCCCAGTGCCAAAGCGCCCACCCAACGCCAGAGTTCGCGGCTGTTCTCGCGGCTGACACGCTCGGCCATGTTCAGTGCGGTAAAGCCCGCTGCACTGGCAATCAGGTAGGAGAACAGAACCAGTAACGGGTCATGACTGCAATTAAGCAAGACCATCTGGTCGGCCCCTGGCGGGCTGAAAAAGGGCAGTGAAAGCATGCGCGGCTCCAACTACAGACGATTATTTCGCCATTGGATTTGCTCACCAGTGTAGGCCTGCCGTGGATGGATGCCCACTGGTGTCTGCCTTAGCCGCAGAGGTAAGTGCCAGTGCCGACCGCGACCAGGGTGCCGTCATCGCTGTGCAGCTCGCTGCGCACCACCGCCACCTTATTACCGCTGCGAAGCAGCACGGCGGTGGCAGTAAAGCGTTGACCGCGGCCGGGACGCAGGTAATCGATACGCAGGTCGATGGTGCCCAGCTTGGACAGCCGTGCCATACGCTCGGCGCTGGACAAGTGTTGATGCTTATCGAACGCACCAATCAACGCCATAGCCCCGCCGGCCACATCCAGCAGCGAAGAAATTACTCCGCCATGCAGGATGCCGTGCATAAAGTTGCCGATCAGTTCGGGCTTCATGGGCAGGTGCATGGTGACGCGCTGGGCGCTCAATTCATCCAGCTCGATGCCGAGCATTTGGTTGAACGGAATCCGCTGGAAAAAGCTGCTCACCGCTTGCTGCAACTCAGCGGTCAGTTCGAAAGGGGGTTGGCTCATGGGGTGCGCCTTGGTTGAGGAAGGCCCAACCTGACGTACTGGCGGCAATCTGGCCAGTGGCGCGGCCGGAGTACCGCGCGCATTGGCATGATTGGCTTGCTGTGAGGTTGTTTCCACCGATTAACCGGTCGTCTTTACCGCGGCGATGGCCACCCAATTAATGTTGCGCGGTCTCAGGCGGGGTGGCTAAGCTCCAGCACCCGATCGACTAATTTATTGATCCCTGAAGCGGCTTCGCTGATCGATTGCGCCAGCATATAGGCCGGGGTGCTCACCAGTTTGCGCTCACTGTCTTCGACAAGCTCGCTGACGACGCACTCATGATGCTCTGCGCCCATCTGCACCAAGGCTGCAGCGGTGTCAGGGTCGTCGCCGATGGTGCAGATTACGCCTGGGCCGAAGATCTTGGCTGCCAGCGCCGGCGCGATACACATCAGGCCAACCGGCTTGCCGGCACTGACGAAAGCCTGGGCAGCACTCAGCACATCGGGCTGCACCGTGCAGTTGGCGCCGCTGATGGCAAAATCAGAGAGGTTTTTCGCCACGCCGAATCCGCCGGGCATGATCAGCGCATCGAAGTCGCCAACATGCAGCGCTTTGACGTCTTTGATGTTGCCACGAGCAATGCGCGCGGACTCAACGAGCACGTTGCGCGTTTCGTCCATTTCGTCACCGCTGTAGTGGTCGACCACGTGCAGTTGCGCCACGTTGGGCGCGAAGCACTGCACCGCCGCACCGCGCTGATCGAGACGTAGCAGGGTGATCACGCTTTCGTGAATTTCTGCGCCATCGTAGACGCCACAACCAGAAAGAATCACCGCGACTTTCTTGTTCATCAAGTTCTCCTGAATTGCTGAGTCGTACTGGATTGATGGGTGCTCTTTGAGCGTTATTCACGATCTCGCGAGCTAGAGCGCTGCGAGCCTGTTTTAACGCAGCAGGGTCGACGCGCAGCAGGTCGTAACCGGTTTTCGTTGTCGCCATATGCCACCCAGGTTGGCATGGTGCGCCGCGAGGGCGGAGCCGTGCTGGGCTAGGATTGATTGAGCAATCCTAGCCGTTAGCCGCGTGCAGCGATATGGCGGTTCTATACAACGGGTGAAACCATGAATTACATCCTCTACGCCGTACCCTTTTTCTTTGTACTGATTGTCTTGGAGCTGTTGCTTGACCGTTGGCGCGGGCTCAGCACCTATCGCTTCTCTGATGCTATCAACAGCCTCAGCGCCGGTGTGCTGTCCACCACCGTGGGGCTGTTGACCAAGGCCGTGGGTCTGCTGACCTACACCTTGGCCTGGCAACAGTTGGCGTTGTTTGAGCTTTCTTCCGATAGTTTGTGGGTCTGGTTGCTGGCCTTTGTCTTCTATGACTTTTGTTACTACTGGAACCATCGCCTGGGGCATGAGCGAAACGTGCTGTGGGCCGCGCATTCGGTGCATCACCAGAGCGAGGACTACAACCTCTCCACCGCGCTGCGTCAGACCAGCACTGGGTTTATCTTTGGCTGGATTTTCTACCTGCCAATGGCGATAGCCGGCGTGCCGCCGCTGGTGTTTCTGACCGTGGCGGCGCTGAATCTGCTCTATCAGTTTTGGGTGCACACCCGCCATATCCCTAAGCTGGGTTGGTTTGAGTGGGTGTTTATTACACCGTCCAATCATCGCGTGCACCATGCGCAGAATACTGTCTATATGGATCGCAATTACGGCGGTGTGTTCATTCTATGGGACCGTTTATTTGGCACCTTCCAGGAAGAGCTGGACGAAGAGCCGGTGATCTTCGGGGTGACCACGCCGCTGGCCAGCTGGGACCCGCTGTGGGCCAATGCGCAGTTTTATGTGGCGCTGTGGCGTGATGCGGTGCGCGCCGAGTCCGGGTGGGACAAGTTGCGCATCTGGTTTATGCGCACCGGCTGGCGCCCGGCCGATGTGGCGGCCAAGTACCCGCAGAGCAAGCCGGACCTGAGCCAGTTCGTCAAATTCGATGTGCCGCTAAGCCTGGCGCAGAAGCTCTACGCCGGCGTGCAGTTCAGCCTCTATGTGGCGGGCGGCACGTTGCTGTTGGGCATGGGCGGCGAGCTGAACCTGGCGCAAACGCTGTTGGGCGTGACCTGGATGGCGGTGGGCCTGTACATCATTGGCATCTGGCTGGAAAACCGCCCCAGTGCCAAACGCCTTGAAGTGCTGCGTTTACTGTTGAATCTGCCGTTGGCCTGGCTGGCACTGCAAGTGGGTCTGCTACCGGCCCAGCCGTTGATTTGGGCGTTGCTACTGGCTTACAGCCTCCTGAGCCTCGGGGCGCTGTTCTGGACGCCGCGTGGGCAGGGTGCCGTTGTGGCCTAACAGCTCTTCATGGTGGGGCCCCATAACGGTGGACAGGCACGGGCCTGCTCCACCGTTATGCTTTTCAGGCTCGAGAAAGCGCGCATAGGCCATGCGCGTGCAACATATTTTCGCCATAGTGGCGGCGCTATGCTGGTTGCGCTTGCGGCACGCGGTCGCAGCGCTGTCGTGCGCTGTCATACTTTGGTCATAATGTCCGCTTATAACTGTCACACTCGCCCGTCGCTACGGGCTTCGGAGCCTGCCGTGAGCTTTACCCCTGCCAATCGCCTGTTTCCCGCCACTCGTTTGCGCCGTAATCGCCGTGATGATTTTTCTCGACGTCTGGTGCGTGAGAATCGGCTGAGTGTCGATGACTTGATTTTGCCGGTGTTCGTCCTCGATGGCGAAAATCGCCGTGAAGCGATTGCCTCGATGCCCGGTGTCGAGCGTCTGTCCATCGACCTGCTGCTCCAAGAGGCCGAGCATTGGGTGGCGTTGGGTATTCCGGCGCTAGCGCTGTTCCCGGTGACGCCGCTGGAGAAGAAATCCCTGCTGGCTGAAGAGGCCTGGAACCCTGAGGGTATTGCCCAGCGTGCGATCCGTGCCCTGCGCGCGAAATTCCCCGAGTTGGGGGTGATCAGTGACGTAGCGCTGGACCCGTTCACCACCCACGGTCAGGACGGCATTCTCGACGCCGACGGTTATGTGCAGAACGACATCACCGTCGATGCGCTGGTCAAGCAGGCGCTGTCCCATGCTGACGCAGGCGCACAAGTAGTCGCACCGTCAGACATGATGGATGGCCGTGTACAGGCGATTCGCGAAGCACTGGAGCTGGCCGATCACACTAATGTACGCATCATGGCCTACTCGGCTAAGTACGCCAGCGCTTACTACGGCCCGTTTCGTGATGCGGTCGGTTCGGCGGCCAACCTGGGTAAGGCCAACAAAGCCAGCTACCAGATGGACCCGGCCAATGGCGATGAAGCCCTGCATGAGGTGGCTGCCGACTTGGCCGAGGGCGCGGATATGGTCATGGTCAAACCAGGCATGCCCTATCTGGACATCCTCTATCGGGTTAAAACGGAATTCAAAGTGCCGACCTTTGTCTATCAGGTCAGCGGTGAGTACGCCATGCATATGGCGGCGATCCA
>Ga0070747_1000910_pt1 | contig 14638 bp, 18 predicted proteins | sample VirMetDEL_Mar_31_FD_77321 | JGI IMG/M metagenome (GOLD analysis project Ga0070747, IMG submission 77321) | Aqueous microbial communities from the Delaware River and Bay under freshwater to marine salinity gradient to study organic matter... | ecosystem: Environmental > Aquatic > Marine > Coastal...
CAGTAATAAGAATGTACGCCCTCGCACTGTTAATAATACAGGATTAGTGCGGGATCAAGAAGAGACACTTTATGTGTGTCCCAGTAACTGTCGGGCGCACATGAATCTCTTGTATATCACTAACACAGGGGCTGCATCCACAGATATTGCTGTTGAGTGGGAACGTGCAGACGGCTCGCATGTTCATATCTTGGGCGGCAAGAACATTAGCTCTTCAGAGTTCATTCAGTGGTCAGGTGCATACATAGTACTTGAGCCTGGTGATACTGTTACATTCACACCTTCAGGCAGTAATAACCCTCATGTAGACGTTATGGCTACAGTAGAAGAGACGTTTATGCCTGTTGGCTAGGTCATAGCGGGTATTCCTAACTAGCAATTCTAGTCTGAGAGTACCTGAGTATAACTATGTACGTTGAAGTAACACTTCGTTGCTTCGTATATACATAGGAATACACAATGCTAGAGAAACTAAAAGCCTGGATCGCCAATATCGTACTTGCACTGATGGAATACCAACAACGCCGTGCAGACTACTTCATTCTGACAAACATGACAGACAACCAACTAAGAGACATAGGTACTACTCGTGGTGAGATTAAAGCTAGGTTCCGTAAGGCCTAAGTTAGCAGTTGCTTTATTGGTTTGTTTGAGTATAACTACTTCTTGTAGCAACTCATCTGTTGTCATGCCTCTATCTTGCCCTCCCAGCAATAAGAAATGCCAACGGAACTTAGATGCTCAAACACTATCTTACATCGGTCAGCCTGAAGCAGCCTTACAGCTTATGTGTTCAGACCCTGATCTTCGTGTTACTATTGGCGACGACTGCGCTGGGTGGTGATGTAGTTGGTGATTTCTCTAATGGTTATGACAACTCTACAGTTGACAGCAATAACACGGATGAGAATGTTACTAACAACTACAACGCTACTGGTGCAGGTTCTGCTGCTCCTGTTATGTCAGCCATAGCCCCTACAGTAATGGGTGCGGGTGGAAACGATTCTTGTTTGATGAGTAAGAGTGCAGGTATACAGATAAGTGTACTGGGTTTTAGTTCAGGGGCTACCGTTCAGGACGAGTCTTGTAACCGTAGGAAGAATGCTAGGCTTTTAGGTGCACCACAGCAGGTTGGTGGTTTAGGTCTGCAAGTGTCAGCTATTTCAGTATTATGCCAAGATGCTTCTGTGTTTAGAAGTATGATGTTAGCTAACACACCCTGCCCTATCAATGACAGCCTCACAGGGCGTCTACTGATGGGTAAGCAGGCGATAAGTAAGTACAGAGAAAGCCCAGCGCTTTACATTGTAGGTTACTCTTTGGATGAGGATTTCTGGAAGAGTCTACTGCGAATTGGAGAGGAATACCCAGATGAAGAAGTCATTGAAGACGTTACTCCTAAGCTCAGCCTTAGTGACCGCTTCCGTAGTAGCAAGTAACGCTGCTGACTATGAGCGTACAGGACAAGAGAAGATTGATTATCTTATCTCCTCTATTGATGCTATCAAAGACAGAATTAAGGATAGTGATGTACGTGCTGTAGGTGCAGTAGGTTATGCGGCTATCGGTGGTGTCGTTACTGACGGTGCTATGGATGATGGTTTAATTACTTCAGAAGAACTAAACAACTACCTCTCAGCTAAGACTATGGTTCTAGAGCATGACTACGCAGTTGCTCAGACTGCTGAACAGCTGTTTATGCAAGAACATGCCGCAGCAATGAATGGTTTGACTATTGCAGTAGATAACTTGGTAATTGCTACCAGCGTTATTGCAGTGGCTACCTCCGTAACAGTAGTTGCAGCTGAGGCGGATACTAAGCCTGAGCAAGTAGCCCTACAGGACATGGTGGCTACAGATCAGTACAGCATTGACGCAGAAGAGGTTAACACTTACAATGAAGCCGTTACTGCAGTAGAGGCCTTTTCGCAACAGGCTGGTGCTTTTATGGCAGCTGCTAACAACGGCGAACTTACAGCTACAGTAGACTCATATGCTGCACAGGGCAATTACATGGTTGGCACTTACACTGCTATCACGTATACTCAGTCTATTGATGAGTTTGTGATTACTTATGCAGACGCAGGTTATGGTACAGCCTTTCAGGGCTACCTAACAAACGACATGAAGTCTGCAGAAGAGATTTATGCTGCAGGTGAATACATTAACCAATATGGCGGGTACCCTACACAGTAATGGATATAGGTTTTAGCATAGGTGGATACAACATCAAGGGATGGATGGTAGCAGTTGCACTGCCCGTCCTATCTTCCTTTGCAGGCGGTGTGTACTGGACATATGATACACTTCAGCGTTTCTACGGTGTAGAGGCAGGCATTGTTGAGGTGGTTGAGAAGTCTGCATCGTTTGATGCTAAGGCAGGTTCTTTAACTACACGTATTACCTCCGTAGAAACTGTAGCCCAGCGCAATATGACACAGGCGACAGGGTTGCTTGAGTCTAGAATACAGACACTAGAACAGGCTATTATTGACAACGATGTACGTGGTCTAAACCAGAAGCTTGCTACTCTATCTACAAACATGACACAGATACTAGAGCAGCAGAAGATTTTACTGGACTTACGTAGTCAGGTAGATAAAGCTACAACCATTACAGATGGACTAGGTAATACTCTTGATACGTTATCTACTGAGATTGATGACATCTGGAAAGCCTACGACTCTTTAGTAGATAACCCATTGTAAGGAAACAACAAATGGCACGTAACTTAACAGAAAACCAACAGAAGTTCATCGAGGTTCTCTTTGATGAGGCTGGCGGTGATGTAGTTGCAGCTAAGAAACTGGCAGGATATAGTGACAATACACCGACTAGGCTCATTGTTGAGTCACTTAAAGACGAGATTGGCGAAGCTACTCGTACGTACTTTGCTCGTACTGCCCCCAAAGCTGCGATGGCTATGGTGCAAGCTCTTTACGATCCTACGGAACTTGGAATCAAAGACAAGATGGCTGCAGCAAAAGATCTGCTCGACCGTGCAGGCATGGGTAAAGTAGACAAAGTGGATGTTTCATCATCTGGTGGCGGTATCTTCTATCTACCACCTAAGGACGGTAAGAACGAGTAACTGTGCCAAAGTACGACTATAAAAGAGATCTAGGCTTCTGGGAGTTACCCAAGCCCAAGAAAGGCGAACAGAAAGAGTACCACCCTATTGTACGTGTTACAGCAAGGATGGTTCCGTTTGGTTACTACGTAGATCCAGACAACTCTCAATTGTTCCTACCCATCCCTGATGAGCTAAATGCTTTAGCGCTTGCAAAGAAGCACTTAAAGCAATACAGTTACAGAGAAGTGGCAAACTGGCTGACAACACAGACAGGCCGCAGTATCTCTCACATGGGTCTAAGAAAGCGAATAGAAGTTGAGCGAAGACGTAAAAAAGCATCTGTTATTAAGCGCCAGCTTGCCCAAAGGCTCGAAAAAACCCTTAAGGAAATCGAAAGGCTCGAAAAGCACAACACAGGCTACTACACCCTCCGAGACGAAGAGGACAGTGCCAGCGGAAGTTAAGGCTGAGCCATATAATGTAGAAGCTGCACAGGATATTGTGTTCAAGCCTAACCCTGGCCCACAGTCTGACTTCCTATCTGCATCAGAGCGTGAAGTACTTTACGGCGGCTCAGCAGGTGGAGGTAAATCCTACGCCATGTTGGCTGATCCGCTACACGGCTTAAACGACCCAAACTTCAGTGGCCTACTTGTACGTCACACAACTGAAGAACTACGTGAACTAATTCAGAAGAGTCAGGAGTTGTATCCTCGTGCTATCCCAGGAATCAAATGGTCTGAACGAAAGTCTCAGTGGACTTCTCCACAAGGCGGACGACTGTGGATGTCTTATCTTGACAAAAATACTGACGTTACCCGTTACCAAGGGCAGGCGTTTAACTGGATCGGTTTCGACGAGCTTACACAATGGTCTAGCCCTTACGCTTGGGATTATATGAGATCACGTCTTCGTAGTGCACACTCCAACAAGCTTGGTTTGTACATGCGAGGAACAACCAACCCAGGTGGTTCAGGTCACTCTTGGGTTAAGAAGATGTTTATCGACCCTGCACCGTCTAACACATCTTACTGGGCTACAAGTGTAGAGACTGGTGAGACTATTAGATACCCTAAGGGCCACAGTAAAGAGGGTCAGCCTCTATTTAAGCGTAGGTTTATCCCTGCTAGTTTGTTTGACAACCCCTACCTCTCTGAGGGCGGTGACTATGAGGCGATGCTACTATCGCTACCAGAGCATCAGCGTAAGCAGCTTCTAGAGGGTAATTGGGACATTAACGAAGGGGCAGCGTTCCCTGAGTTTAACCGCAAGATACACGTAGTAGAAGACTTTCAGGTCCCTGCTAGTTGGGCTAAGTTTAGAGCGTGTGACTACGGCTACGGAAGCTACACAGGCGTTCTGTGGTTTGCTGTATCACCAGAAGAGCAGCTTGTTGTGTATCGTGAGATGTACTGCTCTAAGGTTACAGCTACTGACTTGGCTGATATGATACTTGACGCTGAGCGAGATGACGGTACTATACGCTACGGAGTACTTGACTCTTCACTATGGCACAACCGAGGGGATTCTGGTCCTAGCCTAGCTGAACAAATGAACATGAAGGGTTGCCGCTGGCGTCCATCAGACCGTTCAAGAGGTTCACGTATCTCAGGTAAGAACGAAATACACAGACGTCTACAGGTAGATGAGTTTACGGAAAAGCCTAGGCTTGTTTTCATGCAGTCCTGTACCAACACACTGGCACAGATACCCGTTATACCACTTGATAAGCGTAATCCTGAGGATGTCGATACTAACGCAGAGGATCACCTCTATGACGCTCTACGCTACGGTATTATGACAAGACCCCGCAGTTCTCTTTGGGACTATGACCCTACAAAACAACGAAGCGGCTTTCAGGCTTCAGATAAAAACTTCGGCTATTGAGGAACTAAAACATGGCAGAAATAGAAGACCTAGCATTCGAGACGGATGACGTAACAGCAGCTGAGGATGGTGAAGACAAAATCTTTAGCTCTAAGTCTAGTGTTGTGTCTTTTGTCATAGATCGCTTTAAGCGTTCAGAGGATTCTCGCCGTGCAGATGAAGACCGTTGGCTACGTGCTTACCGCAACTACCGTGGTTTGTATGGTCCTGACGTTCAGTTCACAGACACAGAAAAGTCACAGGTATTCGTTAAGGTAACAAAGACTAAGACGCTTGCTGCTTATGGTCAGATTGTTGATGTTCTTTTCGGTAACAACAAGTTCCCACTTACCGTAGACCCTTCCGTTCTGCCAGACGGTGTAGCTGAGTCTGTACACATTAACATTGATCCTAACGCTGCTGCTGCAGGTGATGCTCTTAATAGTGTTACACAAGACAGCCCAGCGCAACCGTACTTGTTTGGTGTAGACTCTAAGCTAGAACCTGGTGAGACTATTGCAGATCTTAAGAACCGCCTTGGTCCACTTAAGAATAAGCTAGAAGCAGTATCAGATAAGGTCGTAGAGGGTGCTGGCACTGCTGGTACTACTGTTACGTTCCATCCTGCTATGGTTGCAGCTAAGAAGATGGAAAAGAAGATCCATGACCAGCTAAATGAGTCAGGTGCTTCTATTCACTTACGCTCTATGGCATTTGAGATGGCTTTGCTTGGCACAGGTGTCATGAAGGGTCCATTTGCTGTAGATAAAGAGTATCCTAACTGGGATGAGACAGGCGAGTACGACCCTATCATCAAGACTGTTCCTGAGACTAGCCATGTTTCACTATGGAACTTCTACCCTGACCCAGAAGCTGCTTCTATGGAAGACGCTGAGTACACTATTGAACGTCATAAGATGTCACGTACGCAATTACGTGCGCTTAAGAACCGTCCTTACTTTATGAAGGATGCACTACAAAAAGCTGTAGACATGGGTACTGACTATATCCAGAAGCACTGGGAAATGGCTATGCAGGACGATGATGTCCAGCCTGACTCTGAGCGTTGGGAAGTCCTAGAGTTCTGGGGTTTTGTTGATGTAGCACATCTGGAAGAGCATGGCGTTAAGATTCCACGTCAATACAAAGACATGGATGAGCTAAACTGTAACATCTGGGTATGTAATGGTGAAGTGCTACGTTTTGTACTTAACCCGTTCAAGCCTACACGTATTCCTTACTACGCTACTCCTTTCGAGCACAACCCTTATAGCTTCTTTGGTATCGGCATTGCTGAGAACATGGATGACACGCAGACGCTGATGAACGGCTTCATGCGCATGGCTATTGACAATGCTGCTCTATCTGGTAATCTTATCATTGAAGTAGATGAGACTAACTTGGTTCCAGGCCAAGACTTGTCAGTACATCCAGGAAAAGTCTTTCGACGTTCTGGCGGTGCACCTGGACAGAGCATCTTCGGTACCAAGTTCCCGAATGTAGCACAAGAAAACATGCAACTCTTTGATAAGGCACGAGTATTAGCAGATGAGTCTACTGGATTCCCTTCTTTTGCTCATGGTCAAACTGGTGTATCTGGTGTGGGCCGCACAGCTTCTGGCATTAGTATGCTTATGGGTGCTGCTAACGGTTCTATTCGTACTGTGGTTAAGAACGTAGATGATTACCTGATTCGCCCTATGGGTCGTGCCTTCTTCTCGTTCAACATGCAGTTTGACTTTGATGAAGACATTCGTGGTGATCTAGAAGTACGTGCATCTGGTACAGAGAGCCTCATGGCTAATGAAGTACGGTCACAACGCTTGATGCAGTTCCTACAAACAGCACAGAACCCTGTACTGGCTCCTTTCGCTAAGATGGACTACATTATTCGTGAGATTGCTAAGTCTATGGACCTCGACCCTGATAAGGTCACTAACTCTATGCAGGACGCAGCTATTCAGGCTGAGATCCTTAAGGGCTTCCAAGCCCCTCCACAGGCTCCTCAAGGCCCACAGGGTGTACCCACACCTGAAGGTGCTCAACAAGCCCCACAGTCGCCTCAGGGCGGCGTACAGGACACGTCTGGTGGCGGAGGTGGACAGATGGGCATAGGAACAGCACCTACACCTGGTGAACAAGGGTTCTCTGGCAATGTCGCTTAAGAAGTTAGTAAACGATAAAGGCGTATGGGATGAGTTTAACGAGTATGTTGACTCACTCATCGCCTCTCAACACAAATCAATGGAAAACCTTAGTGCTACGGATGAGTTATACCGTGCACAGGGTGCTATCCGTGCCTACAAGAACATGAAATACATGAGGGATGTACTAAATGGACCAGAGTGATCAAATGGATGCGATGTTCAAGTCGTCTCGAACAGATGAGATTGACCCTGTATCAGGTAATGAAGTACCAACAGGTTCTTTACCTGAAGAGGTACGTGATGACATTCCTGCACAGCTAAGCGAGGGCGAGTACGTTGTACCTGCTGATGTAGTGCGTTATTTTGGTGTTAAGTTCTTTGAGGACATTCGCACTAAAGCTAAGCAAGGCTTTCAGGATATGGAAGCTAATGGTCGTATTGGTGGTGAACCTATTGGTGGCATGGAAATGGGTGGCGATGAACTACCCTTTGACATCAGTGAGTTACAAGTAGCTGATGATGGTCAACCTGAACAGCCTATGATGAATGAGGGCGGCTTAACTCGTGGTTATAATCCAGGAGGCGATGTCGTTAAGCCTGTTACAGAAATGAACGAACCTGACTGGCTGCAGGGTTACAACAGTAACGTGAATAACTACGCACCTGATGAGTACAAGACCTACGTAAATGCTGAAGGTCTAACAATGAGTATTCGCTTTGTTAATGGCAAGCCTGTATCACCTATTCCAACAGGCTACACTCTACAAGGATCTGCTGTAGAAGAGGTTGCACCTGTTGTTAGTTCTGGCAGCAGTGATGATAGTACCCCTGCACCTGATGTTGAGCCTAAGCCTGAGACGGATTGGACCAAGGCTTCTTTAGGCGAATACGAAAAGGCTATGGATCAACGAGATAGCCTACTTATGAAGGGTCTTACAGCTGGTGCAGGTCTTATTAATCCTGTCTTAGGCCTTGCTGCACGTCAGTCTGTGCATACTAAAAACTGGAATATGATGAAAGGTCTTGAGGAGAAACTTAAAGATGAATCTTTGGGTAAAGATGAAAGGACTAAGCTAGAAGGTTACTATTCTACTCTAGTCAAAGACCGTGAAGACGTTGACAAAGACACCCGCTCTGGCTTGGTAGAGAAATCTGGCATCTTTGGTGGGCAGTCTACTATGCGTGAGAATCTAAGAGATACAAATAAAGATGGTAAAGTCAACTTTGGTGATACTTGGCTAGGTGACACTCTAGGATTTGACGGTAAAGTAGGCAATCAAGGCGCTTCAATGAAGGCGTCAATGGCAGGTGATCGACGTAACGACAGCGGAGGCTCCAGTAACAATGCCAGCACTCCAAAAGCATCTTCAGGAGGCAAAAACAACTTCTTCCAGAATGTAGCTAACACATTTACACCTAACGATGGTAAATCCTATGTAGGCGGTAGCCTTAAGGATGATGACGAAGATAAGTAAGATCAACTAAACTAAAACAATAAGGCTACCCAGCAATATAGCTGGCCCCAACATAAGGACAGTATAATGTCAGAAGTACAAACAGATTCCCTATCACACCAACGTAATGCATATCGTATTAAGCGGGATGAGGAAGAGCTACAGGCTTTGCTTAAAGAAGCAGGGGTACTGGATGAAGAGTCAGAAGACAAGGAAGGGGAGGTCGTCGAAGAGGTGTCTGATAGCACACAGCTTAGCGATGCCCCAGTTCCACCAGAGAGTGATACCGAACAAGAAGAAGAACCAGAAGCTGAAGCACAAGAAGAAACTCTAAGTGCGGAAGAGAAGAACTTCAAGAAACGGTATGGCGATCTACGCCGACACACTCAAGACAAAGAGAAAGAGTTTCAGGATAAGTTAGATAAGCTAGAAGCACAGCTTCAGGCAGCTACTAGGAATGAACTTGTACTACCTAAGTCTGAGGATGAAGTAGAGGCATGGGCTAAGAAGTACCCTGACGTTGCTGGTATTGTTGAGGCTATTGCAGACAAGAAAGCCAGTGAGCGTTCCTCTGAGCTAGATGGTCGCTTGAAAGAGATTGAAGAGCTACGCACACAAGCACGGCGAGAGAAGTCTGAATCAGAGCTAATGCGTCTACATCCTGACTTTGTTGATATTCGTGCTGATGAAGCGTTCCACAAGTGGGCAGAGCAGCAGCCTAAAGTGTATCAGGATGCTCTGTATGAGAATGCCGAAGATGTTAAGTCTGTAGCACGTGTTATCGACATGTATAAAGCGGACAACAACATCAAGACAAAGAAAGTTACATCCACTGCAGATAAGGACGCTGCCTCTTCAGTTAAGAGCAAGCGCACTGCAGTAGACACAAATGACTCTTCTAGCTACCTATCTGAGTCGCAGATTGCTAAGATGAGCATTAAGGAATACGAGAAGCGCCAAGATGAGATCATGGACGCTCAACGTAAAGGCAAGTTTATTTACGATATGTCTAAAAGATAGTTGACAATCATTACATCGTAGATAAAACTATGGGCATGTGCATTGCTAGGTATCAACTACTTGCACATGCTTTTCACTAAGCACTAATTCACAATCAAAGAACCACCTCAGATTATAGGCCCAGCGCTAGATGGACGGCCATCCTGATAGCAACGCTGACTACCCTAATAAGATGAGCCTCTTTCAAGTGGATATGTAGTGTCTCCCCCTAAGCCACATATATCTTTGAAAGGATTCTCTAATGGCTATTACATCCGCATCAGGCGGCTTTAACGGTAACTGGTCCCCAGTTATTTATTCTAAGCAAGCACAGATTGCACTTCGTCGTGCAGCTGTAACTAACGCAATCACAAACAACTCTTACTTTGGTGAGATTGCTAACCAAGGCGACACAGTTCGTATTCAAAAAGAGCCAGACGTAACAGTCAACTCTCTTGAGCGTCACACTGCTATCACAGCTGAAAAGCTTGATGACACAGACTTCTCTTTGACCATCGACAAAGCTAACTACTTCGCATTCAAAATGGATGACATCGAAGAGCAGTTCGCAAACATTGACCACGCTTCTTTGGCTGCTGATCGTGCAGCATACAAAATGGCTGACGCAATGGACGCAGACGTCTTGTCATACATGACTGGTCACACAACTGCAGGCGCTTACATCACTGGTACATCTGGTGACGCACAGCACCCAACATCTGGTAACTTGACTGGTGAATTGCTAACTGCAAACCACTTGGACGCAACTGTCTTCGGTAACTTGACCATCTCTGGTACAGCTACTGCAGGTGACGCAATTCCATTGGCTCCACGTTTGCCAGGTGCAACTGCTTTGTCCGCATCCACTGTATCTCCATTGACTGTACTTGCTCGTATGGCTCGTAAGATGGACACACAGAATGTTGACGCACGTGGTCGCTTCGTGGTCGTAGACCCAGTATTCGTAGAGATGCTGAAAGACGAAGACTCACGTATGTTGAATGGTGACTTCGGCGGTGCTGGCTTGCAGAACGGTCTAGTGTTGAACAACATCCACGGCTTCCGTGTTTATGTGTCCAACTCTCTACCAGCAGCGGGTACAGGCGCAGGTACTTCAGGTACAACTGCACAAGCAACTAACTTTGGTGTTGTGTTGGCTGGTCAGGACGAAGCTGTTGCTTCTGCTGAGCAAATCAACAAGGTAGAAAACTACCGTGACCCAGATTCATTTGCTGACATCGTACGTGGTATGCACCTCTATGGTCGTAAGATTCTACGCCCAGAAGCATTGATCACTGCACGTTACAACGCAGCTTAATCTGACTTAACACTGGGGCTGGCTTCGTGCTGGCCCCTTTGTGTCTTCTAACAACATATTGAAGGACATCACAAGATGGCTATTACAACTGCAATGTGCAACAGCTTCAAGCAAGAGCTACTTGGTGGTGTTCACGATCTAGATACAGATACACTAAAGATTGCTCTCATTCAAGATACCCCAGCGGGTACTTACGATGCAGCTACAACGAATTACAGCAACGTCACAGTAAACTCTGATGAAGCAGTCGGCACTAACTACGTAACAGGTGGTAACACTCTGGGTTCTGCAGTTATTGCACTAGACGGCTCCACAGCTACTGTAGACTTTGCAGACACTTCTTGGGCCTCCGCTACAGTTTCTGCTGACGGTTGCATCATCTATAACTCTACACAGGGTAATGCTGCAGTAGCAGTTATTGACTTTGGCGGTACTAAGACATCTACCAATGGTGACTTCACTATTCAGCTACCAACAGCGGATGCTTCTAACGCTATCGTACGTATTGCATAAGGATAGCTCTCATGGCTTTTTTACTTAAAGATAGAGTAAAAGAAACTACAACTACTACAGGTACGGGTGACATCACTCTTGCTGGTGCAGTAGAAGGTTTTCAGTCCTTTAGCTCTGCTTTAAGTGACGCCGACACTACCTACTACGCTATTTCACATAGGAATGCGGATGAGTGGGAAGTTGGTCTAGGTACTTATAGTGCAGGTGTGCTAACTCGTACTACTGTTCTAGAGAGTTCTAACTCAGACACAGCGGTTAGCTTTACTTCTGGTACTAAAGACATCTTCATTACACTACCTGCTGAGAAGGCTGTTGCCCTAGACGGTAATGACGTTCTTAGCATTGGTAATATCAGCACATCTGGTTATCTTCGTGGTCCTGCAACCTTTACTATTGACCCTGCAGCACACGGTGATGACACAGGTACTGTTATTATTGCAGGTGATCTACAGGTAGATGGTACAACCACTACAATCAACTCAGCTAACCTAGCAGTAGATGATCTAAACATCACTGTTGCGTCAGGTGCAGCCAATGCTGCTGCAGCTAATGGTGCAGGTCTCACCGTAGCAGGTGCTGGTGCTACATTTACTTATGATTCTACGAATGATCGTTGGACCATGAATAAAGACCTAGCTACGGATGTTGTAGGCAGTGTAACAGGTACGGTTTCGTCTCTAAGCAACCACGACACAGACGATCTAGCTGAAGGCACTAACCTGTATTACACTCAGGCTCGTTTTGATGCAGCCTTAGCAGGTAAGTCTACCACCAATGTTTCAGAGGGCACTAACCTCTACTATACTTCTGGTCGTTTTGACACAGCTTTTACTGCTAAGAGTACAACGGATCTTTCTGAGGGTACAAACCTCTACTATACTACTGGTCGGTTTGACACAGCCTTTACTGCTAAAAGCACTACAGACCTTTCTGAGGGTACTAACCTTTACTATACTACTGGTAGATTCGATACTGCCTTAGCAGCTAAAAGCACTACAGACCTTGCTGAAGGCACAAACCTGTATTATACTGACGCAAGAGCTAACACAGCTATTGATGCAAGAGTAGACCAAGCCTTCGTTAATAACTTAAACGTCGATGCTGATACATTGGGTGGGGATAGCAAGGCTACTATCTTATCTACAGCAGAATCAAATGCTCTAGCATTAGCAATAGCTCTAGGATAAAACATCATGGCTAATACATTCAAGAATTACACGTCAGCATCGGTAGGTACATCTGCTGCCACCACGTATACTGTACCTGCTGCAACTACATCTGTTATGATCGGTTGTAACCTATCCAACACCTCAGCCTCTCAAGTCACGGTAGATGTTCAGGTGGCAGGTATTTACTTGGTTAAGGGCGCACCTATTCCTGCTGGCTCTGCTTTGTCAGTGCTGGACGGCAAGATCATCTTGGAGACAACAGATACCGTTGTTGTGACGTCCGATACTGCATCATCTTGTGATGTAATCGTAAGTGTATTGGAGCAAACATAATGCCGGGATATATCGGATCGAAGTCATCCGTTACACTTGTAGCTGGTATTGAGGTCGTCCCATCTGGTTTCATTGGTATGTGGTCAGGCGCTTCCATCCCTAGCGGTTGGTTTTTGTGCGATGGCTCAAACGGCACACCAGATTTGCGTGATAGATTTGTTGTTGGGTCTGGTTCCACCTACGCTACAGGGGACAGTGGTGGTTCTGAAAGTGTAACGCTGACAGAAGCGCAAATTCCGTCACACACACACGCAGGTCCATCCCACACTCACACATTCAGTGGCACAACATCGTCCAGCGGCGCACACAGCTTTGCGGCACGGTCCTCAGCAGGGGGCTGGAACGGTGCGGCTGCGGGTAACGGTGGTCAGCGATATACATTGGGTGGCGGTAATCACACACACACTTTCTCTGGCACAACAGCCTCAGCATCAGGTACTACAGGCGCAGCAGGTTCTGGCAGTTCTCACGAAAACAGACCGCCATACTACTCGCTGGCGTACATTATGAAAGGTTAAGGCATGGCATATAACGTACTAGAAATATGGAACGATAGAGATTTCATGCAGTTTGAAAGTGGTGTTATTGTTTACGAAGGCAATACTAACGATGAACACTTTTCAACAGACTTTGTAACGGCTCTAAACAGCGTCAAAACTTACATGACGGATAACAGTTTAGATGTTGTTCATTGGGAAACTAACAGGCACGGACAGTCGTTCCGACATGAAACTTCATCCACGGGCGAGGTAACACAATATTCTGATGTCTCTGCCAGTGCCTTCTTAAACCTAAGTGCCTACTCTCAGGAATACTGGACTAATTTATCAGCGACCTTCGTGGACGAAGACCTGCAACCAGAGGATTTTGAGCATGGTGGCCACTAGGGTACATTACAACTATAGACAAATTGAAGGCGGAAAAGTTGGTGAAGGATTACCTACTCCGACGGACGCCGTTGAGAGTCTTTTCGAAGATACCTTTGACGTACACCCCATGCGGTCATCAACGTGGTATAAGCAGACCCCTGTTACAGCAAATGGTTTGACCTCTGCAAATACTAATGCCGACATTATTAGGTCTGGTGATGATCTGCGGGCTACAGCTAAGATGTGTCCAAGTATTAATCAATTAATGCGGAACAGCATTTTAGTGAAAGCACCGTGCGACTTTTCAGTCGTAATTGATGGGGATGACTTTAGTGTTAGATCGTCCGATCCACGCATAGAATTTGAGAGCCATCACCCAGAGCAATGGCAATACGGTGGTATCTTCGATGAAATGGTAAACTTAAAGATCGATCTGAAGTTTACATTCTCTATGGACCGAGAAGAAACTGTGATGTGGATGAACCCTATGTTTCACGGCATCTCACCGTTTCATCTAGTGGGCGTCCCATTAACAGGTAAATTTCTAGATCGGTTCAACATACAGATACAGATGTTTATCCCCAAAAAGAACGGTGATTTAAATGTTAAGAAGGGCGAGCCTTTAGCTTACCTTTACTTCACTAAACACCCTGAGATGATCTTCGACCCAGACCTGTCTTACGCCGACAAGCGCAGTAAAACTTTCGAACCACATTACCCGCTTCCTTACAAGCGTGTGAAGAAATGGTTTAACTCAAGATGGCCAACTAAAGTAGGAGTTTCCTAATGTCAGGATACATTGGCACACAGCCAGTACCACAGGCTACCCAGACACGGGATAGCTTCACTTGTACAGCAGGTCAGACCAGCTTCGCTACAGGTGGCTACACTCCCACG
>Ga0070747_1000911_pt1 | contig 14619 bp, 12 predicted proteins | sample VirMetDEL_Mar_31_FD_77321 | JGI IMG/M metagenome (GOLD analysis project Ga0070747, IMG submission 77321) | Aqueous microbial communities from the Delaware River and Bay under freshwater to marine salinity gradient to study organic matter... | ecosystem: Environmental > Aquatic > Marine > Coastal...
GGTGTACGCGCTTGTGATGTTGATCGTGAAGTCTCCGGCAGAACTGTCTGTAACGGACGTTACGTTGACGGAAGCGTTGACGGTATTAAATGACTGGTTGTAATTCAGTTGAGTCGAAGGAGCGGCCAACAAAGCAACATCAATCTGCGGCCCCGTCAGCGGTAGTGTATAGTCAGCCATTGGCCCTCCCTCCTATAATGTGTGTCATGCTAGCGGACCGTTAATAGTTAGGTTCATTGCGTCTGAATCAATTAAGTCGGAGGTGTTTCCCACGTAGGCCGAAACCCCCCAACCGTCTGTGGCTTTCACCTTATTGTCGCCTGACATGGTAGTAACGCGGCGAGCGATGGCATTAGTTATACCCCCGCATACAAGCGCCGCGTAAAACGCGTTCGTCATTAGAGACGTTAGCGTGAACGAAAAAAGGCCGGTGCCGTGGTCTGTCGTGCTAGCAATGTTAAGACTACCGTCTACGCTTGGGGTGATCATGTCGTAACTTAGCCACGTATGCGAGCCGTTGTTCGCGAACCCTAAAGCCGCTTCGACTTCGGCCCCTGATAGCGTTGATACATAGTTTGCCATGGCAAAGGCTCCTTATAGGGTCAGACGGTCAAGGTCTGAAGTGAGTAGAGTATCGCCGTTTGAGGCGAGGAGAAGTGCGCTCCCGACTACCAACAGGCCACCTTCAGCGAACTCGAACCCATCGGACCCCGCAGGCGCGAAGAACAAGCCCACTGGTGAAACATACACTTCTTCTCCGGCTGAGTCGATAACTTGTCCGAGGTCGTTCGAGAACAACTCGTCGGCGGCTACAAGGTCAGCCGAGACGAAATCGCCCTGCGCGACGTTGTATATCTCGCCGTCAGACAAAACAAACCGATCCGCGCTCACAGGGATAAACAGGCTGAACGCCCCTGCCTTCAGGTCGCCACGAAGATAGTACAGGTCAGACCCCGAGATACTTGGGGTGAGTTTGGCCCATGAGAACTGGACTCGGGTGACTAGGAGACCGTCCGCGCTTTGGATAGTGACACCCGCGCCTGCGTTGAACACGACCGAACCGGCGCCGATCTGTACGATGTCTAAATCCTCTTTATTGGTCAGGCTCGGCGCGACCGTGATGTTACACCCAGACGCGTTGTCGACCAGGAGCGTTTTGTTACCGGCGAAGTCGGAGTCGGCTGCCGTATAAGAGACGCCCGTGACCGTGATTTGCGTCGCCGGAGAGCCGGCTGCAGGCGTGGCAGGCTGCCACTCGCTGTCGGCCGCTGACCAAACAAGCGTCTGTCCGTCAGTTGGCGCGGCTGTGGCTGTGTCTACGTCGGTTAGGTCGTTGATGACCGTAGCGCCCCCGCTGGCAGGCGTAGCAGGCTGCCACTCACTGTCGGCCGCTGACCAAACCAATGTTTGCCCGTCTGTTGGAGCAACAGTTGCCGTGTCTACGTCGGTAAGGTCGTTGATGACCGTAGCGCCTCCGCTAGTTGGGGTAGCAGGCTGCCATTCGCTATCCCCACTAGACCATGTAAGCACCTGTCCGTTTGTCGGTGGGGCGGTGGCCGTGTCGACGTCGGTTAGGTCGTTGATGATAATGGCGCCGGATGCCGCTGGTGTCGCGGGCTGCCACTCTCCGTCTGCGTCTACCCAAGCAAGTACCTGGCCGTCCGTAGGCGGTGCAGTGGTCGTATCGACGTCGGTTAGGTCGTTGATTGAGTTGACGACAGCTTCCCACACCGGATCAGCGGCGGCGCCCTGCGTCTTGAGAGCGAAGCCGGAGGTGCTTGATGCCAACCTAGACCACAGGGTCGCTCCACGGTACAAGACGTCGCCTTGCGCTGCACCCGGCGCAAGTACATCCAGAACTGCGGAGACAGCTTCGGGTGTGGAAAGGTTCGCGATGGCGGCGTTCGACCTCACTTGGTCCTGCCACCACCTCATAAAAAAAGCTGAAGGGTTCCCCGTTTCTGGGTCAACCATCGGCTGATTAGGGTTTAATGGGGTTGTTCTACGAGCCACCTTCGCCACCCTCGACGTCAGCCATTACATACGCAATGAACTTCACGCCGCCGTTGTCGTAGAGTTTGAATATCCGACCGGGCTGCCGGAACGCGCCAAGCGAACGGAACTCGATCCGCTGCTGGGGGTTCGATGTCAGTTCGATTGCTCTGGGGTTTGACCATGTCGCGCCGTTGTCGTCGGAGAACGTCATGCTCAGTACCGGCGGGCTGATGGGGTCTACGAGACCTGTGCGGCCAGGTGATCCGATCAGACGCAGGTTGAACTGACGAATGTAGGTCTCGGACGATGCAAAGATCACGCCGTTGACCTCATAGGTCACTGGTCGGAAGTCTTCGTCGATGTAAGAGTCTTCGTCCAACGCGACCAGAAGACCGTCAAGCAGTCCCCCGCCGATGACTTGTTTACCGTCGCGCCAATGAAAACCGTTCTTGAAGTTGAAGTGACCATCGTAACCTGCCGTATCCCACTGGGACCACGATTGGGTTGTCAGGTCGTAGACCATTGCGCCTCTTTCAGCGAGGTCGAGGACGTAGAACGTGTGGCCGTCAAAGTCGAAAGTCCACGCCTTCTGGCGCGGGGTATCAGGAACGCCGATAGAGTAAACGATCTGTGGCTCAAGCGTACTGACACTGAACCGGCCTCCACCGGTCTCGTCCCCTGCGTTCTGGACCAGTATCTGCGCCAGCAGCTGCGCGACCTGTATCCGCTTCGGGGTCGACTGGAACAACACCTGCCCCTCGATCTGGGACAGCTGGATACGCTTCGGGGAGCCCTGAGTGACTACCTCACCTAGAAGCTGGGAAAGGCGAAAACTGGCGACGGCTGGTGACGCCTCGATATACTGGGCATAAACGCCTGAGACGGCTAGGTCTGTCATCTTTTACACCGTTCTTGTGACGCGGATGCGGCCCCCAGTGATCGTAGAGGGTGTGATCGTCGCAGCGGTGTCAGGGTCAATTTCAAATATCTGGCGCAGCCAAGCTGGGCTCAGGTCAGTCGATAGGGGCGCACCTGTGCCGACACCCGCACTTGGACCAACGAGGTCGAAGCGTAGGTTGGCGTCACCAGCATCTGACTTGTATCCGCGGGCAGTGATCTGCAGTCCGAGGATACTTGTGACGTCAACCGGCAGGCGCTCCATAGCGAACTGTGAGTACGCAGGGATGTCTTCGCCACCCGCGAACGTGGTGTCTGGGAACGATCCGTTTGTGAGCGTCTCAGTGCTTGCGACTGAGTTACCCGCGACCCCGATAGCTGTCGCTGTGAACGAGACTTGTGGGGATGGAAGGGTAGACGCGAACACATCGAGGTTGGCGACTGTACCCGCGCTGTAGACTGTCCCCAGCCCCGTACCGCCGTTTACGGCTTCAAGGATGTTGGAGATGCACTCTGCTTCGTCTGCGCCGATCAAGACCTCATATGCGACGGTCGGACCAGCTGACAGCGCAGTGACCCACGTGTAGGTTTGTGACCCGAGCGTGACCGTCTCTGTGTCCAGCGGCAACCCTGTGAGTGTCAAGATCGTGGTCGCGAAGGTGTTCCGAGCCTCGATATACGTGTCGTCCCACGATGGGCGGCGGTTCAGGACTTGGAACGAATTGTCGCCGTCCAGTGGAGTATTTACCGCGACCCCCGCTCCGGGAACGAGTGTGAACGCGTTGGATGACTCGTCCACAAGAGCGCCGTTGTCAAAGCCCATCAGGAGTTCGACGTTAGCGAAGTCCGTGTCGTCAATGCCATCTCGACCGAACGGCACTGTTGTGGGTGTGAAGTTCGCGTTGTACCTAGATGACCCGACTGTGAGGCGGAACTCGTCGACAAACCCGTCAAAGGCTGTTGCTGTCACCAGCGCGTTGGCGCCTGTGTACTCAGCGCCAAGGCCAAAGCTGGCCGTGCCGTCAAAGTAGGTGTTTGTATCCGCGATGTCGACACCGAACTGGGTGCCGTTTACGAACACACGTAGGACATCAGTTTCGCGGTCCACTGCGAAATGGTAATACTTGTCGAGGTCCGGGGTGAACGGGTAAGACCATACCGTCGTGACCGCCGATCCGTCAGTGGAGATGTCGAATTTGATCTCTCCTGGATCAGCATCGTAGTAGAGTTTCCACGACCGCTGGTTCGTATCACCCGCCCACTTCGAAGCGAGGACCATCTCCTCGGTGCCGATAGGCAGTGAGTGGAACCGCCAGAAGCCTTCGATGGCGAAGTCTCCGGTGCCGAGTTCCAGATTGGCGTTGTCGCCGACGCGAAGGCCGGTGTTGGCGTCCTGCATGTTCAGAACACCGTCGGAGATATTGGTGCGTGCCTCGGCTGACCAGCCGCCGCCAAGGTCTTCGCCGCGTACCTCTTGAGCGCCGACGAACACCTGTCCCAGAAGGTCGTTGTTCTCTGTGCCTGATGTGTCGCAGACCACAAGGTCACGCATATACTTCGTCGAGCTGTCAGAGGTCATACCAAAAGCAGCAAAGCTTGGCCCCAAGAGACCAAGGCCGTCGATGGTGCCGTCGCTGCTGAACGCTACTGCCGTGAGGTCCAGAACCAGATTGGCCGCGATAATCTCGCCGACGTAGACTTGTAGGTCCACGTTACCGTCTACCCCGTTCGAAGTAATCTTTACGTTCAGGGAAACCCATGTCTCTGGGACAATGACGGGAGCAGATGTCGTAGCGAGTAGGGTCGGTAGGTTGATCGAGGATGTCAATACGTCGGTCCGGCCGCCGTTGTAGATTTCCAGCCGCCCTGTTGGGTTCACCATCAGCTGCCCGCGCAAAGTGCCGGACCCGTTGTGGAACGACATAATCCGCCCTTGGCGTCCGGGGTCGCCAGGCAGTGAAGAAATCGAGAACGCGAAGTGGATGATGCGGACATCCTGACCTGCACCGGGAATGGGAAACAGTGGGATTTCGTTCCCGCTGTTCGTCATTGTGAAACCGGAGGTCGGTCCGCGTGTCATCTGGGCGGTGCCTCTAAACGCGTAGTCGCCGCGCCGCTGCCCCCACGGACAGGTGTCGATGTACCATCCACCGTAGAAATTCCACGGTCCAGCTTCAGGACCAAAGGCAGGGGAGTTCGAGATAAGGTCGCCCGCGATAGTCCAGTCGTCTGTGGTGAAGTCGTACGTGCGGCCACTAAGACTCGTCGCGCCAGTGCCATAGATGTCCATTGAGGAGCAGTAAGTTAAGGTCATGTTATGACTCCGTTGCGACCGAAAGCCGAATCTGTTCTTCGATACCGTGGTTGGAAATTCGCTGGGCTTGCCCACCGATAGCATAGACAATGTAATCCTGATCGACAAGATACAAAGTCCCTTTGATGTTGACAACCGTGCCTGGAAGTGCGCCTCGGTCATAAACGCGTCCAGTGACGGGTGTAAACGGTAGGTCAACGTCACCCGTGGCGTACCATATCTCGGTGACTGTCTGCCCCACAAACCAAACTGTATCTTGCATCGTCACAAGACCGACGATCTGGTCCGGTGCCGCTTCAGCCGTGGCGAAGTCCAGTGCGTTGATAGTCACCGCGGCAGGCGCGACCCAATAGAACCGATCCGTCGATCCGATAGCTACAATGACGTAGGACTTCAGTGTTGTGACCTGCGTGGGCGGTAGACCGTCTGGCATCTCGATACCCGAGAGCCCGTGGTTGTTGCCGCCCGTGAAGAACCCGAGGGCCGGCGTCTGGATGTTGCTGCCGCCGTCAACTGGATCTGTCAGGGTGAATAAGTTACCTGCCGCCGTGTCGATCCGCGCTGTGATCGTCAGGTCCGGTGACGAGTAGGACGCCGTGACTTGCAAGTTTTGCCCGCCGATGGTCGAGGAGTATGTCTGGCCGGATATGCCGGAGAACTGCAGCGCAGCCTGCAGGTTCTGCAAAGTCGCGTCCCAGTCAGCGCCGATCGCCACCTTGAAAGGGTCCGCGAGTGTGCCGACGCCCGTGGTCACGTTCCCGAAGCCGTCGGGAGTTTCCCACGAATAGTAGGTGCCGTTTATCTCGACTGTGTCGCCGTCGAGGGCGTTAGCGCCGCCTGTGAACGAAATGATGCCGCTGGCCTTGGTTCCACCTGAGTAGAACTGAAGCCGTGCGCCGTCAGCGATAAATAACCGCTCATAGTCCAATCCTTTCGCAACGCACATAGATACTTCGCCGTCGCCGTAGACGATCCCGCCGATCACGAATGTCGTGCCGTCAGGATCGCGGCGCCACAACTCGTTCCCGCTCACAAAGAAAAGAGCCCCGCCGAATAGGCCAGGCTGTGAGAATATCTTGCGGATCGGGCCAGCGCCGTAGTTCCCGATGGACGTCGTGCCGGGCCGTGCGATGGCAGCGTTCTTCTTCCCTTGGAACGGGTTCTCCTCGAAGAAACGGTTCTTCAGTGGTGCTGGTGGTAGATCCGCGTAAATCCGATCAAAGTCGGAGAAGGAGAGGGAAACTTCGGGCATTATCTGGACCCTGTTCTAAAGTCGTCGTTGTTCGCTGGGCCACCCCAATTCTGGTGGGTGTTGACACCTGCGTCTCCGACAATCACATCTTCTGGGTCACGGCGATACCAGCCGCGGACGAAGTTTTGCATGTCTTTGTTCCGCATCATGGTGATCTGGCGAGGCTCGTTACCGAATCGGGGTGACAAGCGCATGGCCAGCTGGGTGGTCCAGAAGTCATCGAACTCGACAGGGTAAGGCATCTCGGCAGCATATACGAGCGTGTCAATCTGCACCCACGATGCGATGTCTTGGCGGTACAGGTATGTCCGCGTGGGGAGTCGGTTGCCGCCGTCAACAGATGTGTTCAGCGTGACTGTCGTGACTACGCCGGAGGTGCCGAAGTATTGTCCGTTGGCATCCAAGGTCACATCGCCGGTGAAGCCCGCATCGACGAACTGCATTAGATCGCCGTCGGCAGGCATTTCGCGCATGAAAAGAGTGGTTGGGGACTGGTTGCGGAGAACGACGCGAGAGTTCACAGGTGGGTACTGTACGTCTCGGTCCTCGTACAACTTGTCGAACTTGGCTGGGTAGTCGCCGCTCTTGGTCGTGGTGCGGTTAGGCCAAGGCAGGTGCCAAGGCTTGTATTTGTGGCCGAGCAGAAGACCTGGCATGGAGAGGACAAGCCCTTGGAGGAGGGCCAGTCCTTCTGCTTGTTCGTCAGCGGTGAGGTCAGTGCTTTGCGATACGAAATTGCTCTCGCGGTAAGCACTGGTGATCAGTTCGCTATTTAGGGTCATCTTTCAAGCCTTCGAGGTGCTGGTCTAGTGCCACCTTCGTAGCTTCCAGACGGTCTGTCGACATATTCTTTGCATAGTCGACATCATGCTCGTCGAGATAGTCAAAAATGCTCTGCCGGTATTCTTTTTCGGCAGCTGCTTTGGCTGCCTTGGCAGCTTTCTCGTCGGCTCTGCCTTCTTTGGCTTCTGCCTTCGCGGCGATCTTCTCGAAGTCAAGCCAGTGCGCCTTGGCGCCGTCGGGCCATTCTTCCTGTGTCTGGATGATCACGTGGTCGTTCGGGTCAACTGACAAATAGACCATCTTAGGGAAGTGTTTCTTTTCAGCCATATCCTCAGCCCTTCTATTACGTGGATTGGTACACTATCGTAAAAAAGGCCCGCCGAGTCAATCAGCGGGCCTAAGTTGTCTTGCGGGCCTCGGTTTATACGCCGAAGAACTTGACACCAGCTTCGCGTTCGCGGGCTTGCGCTTGAACGAAGACGTCGATCCGGCACTTGTGAGCGCCAGTGTTGGGGTCAGAGTACATCCACAAGCGAGGCATCAGCGGTGCTGTATTATCGCGTTCGGCTTCGCCGAGAGAGCGACGGAAACCTTGACCGGTGTAAGGCATGATGAGCGGTGCCGAGTGGCAGACGACTGCATCTTTGCGGAACATCAGGCGAGGAGTGTAGACCGTAGAAGCTGCACCAGAGAAGGTGACTACTGCTGCGTCGGCAGGTGCGGCATCGACCGTCGCGTGAGCGCGGTTGACTGCATTGTCGCCGGTTACAGACGAGCCATCGTCAACGATCAGTGCCGGGTAGACCCGTACCGAGACAACACCGCCAGCGGATGTGCCGCCTGAGACAACAGTAAACTGCTGCAAGAAGCCACGGTTCTGGCCGATCTCAGGGTCGTAGGCATTAACACCAGCGATGGTGAAGACTTCACCGACGCCGACTGTCTGGCCTGTTGTGACACCCAAGTTGATCAGCTGGGTTTTGTAGAAGCCAGCGTTGCTGCCAGCGTCTGCGACTGCGGAGTAGTTCGATACCTGACCGGCGCCGGAGACCGTACCAGTTACGGCACGTGTGCCGGTTGTGATACGAGCCAACTGGTTGGAAGCCTTGATCGGGATACCGTCCAGCATACCACGGAAGCCTTTACGCATTGCGCGTTCGCCTTCAGAGGACAACGAAGGAGCATCGTTGTAGATGTACTGCGCGAGGTTCTGGTGGTCGACGTGGTTCAGAACTGCGCTGATGTCCTGGTCGGACTCAAGGCTGTTCAGTGCCAAGCGAGTGCGCGCTTGTGCGAACTCAAGTGGAACGTCGATGTCAGTACCCCAAGTACCTGTGGACAGGTGGAAGGACTTCATCGCCACGTCGAAGATGTGGTAGTCGATCTTGGATGCCAGACGAGCCATACCGTTCATCAGTGCGCGGTTCTTACGTGCGGACTGCAGATCGGTGACTGATTCGATGTCGGAAGCGCCCATCGACAGACCGAACACTTTGTTCAGTGTGAAGGTTTGCGAACCGAATGTGGTATCCTGAACACCGCCGGAGAGGTCAGCGACCGCGCCAGTGGTTTCAGAAATGACGTACTCTGGGCCAACTTGCTCAGATACGACAAAGCCGTTCCGGTCGTTCATCTCTTGGGAGTGTGTTTCCCAGTCGATGAGCGACGAAGACGTCAGGTTATTGCGGAGAGCCGACATGACCGTTTTAAGGATCAGGCGGGACTGTGGGACTGTAATAGCCATTGGAGACCCCCTTTAGGGAATTAGCGTGAAAATAAAGCCCGGTCGAACGCGTCTTGGTCGTCGGGACCGTACTTCGCCTCGTCTGCGCTTTGCCGTTTTTTTGCGGGTTTCCCGCGACGGTTAGGTGTAGATGGGGCGTCTGTTCGCTTCTTTCCGGCAGAGGCGGAGGCCGAGAACCGCTCCTCAAGGCGACCTATTGTCTTTGCACGCTCGGTGGCGGACATAGAGGTCATCTCTCGTAGCTTTCCGATATTCTTAGCGAGATAGAATGAAATGTCAACTCCCTGATCCGAATCAAGGATGTCCCGCGCGACGTCGGCAGGGAAGTCAACTGTGTTTACGACCTTCTCGTAGGTGTCACCGAACTTTTTACTACCCTCAGATGAGATGACTGCCAAACGCTTCTTGTAGTGTTCGACACTTTCAGCCTGCTTGCGCTGGGCTTCTGACACGCCTTGCTCCTCTTGGAACTTGGCACGCTCTACTGACAGTTTATGCTCGACAAGGTCGTCGATGTACTTGTTGTCGACTTCGCCGTAGTCGTAGTTCTTCGGGTCAGGCTTGGGCTTGACCGTCGCTTTTGGCGCAGCCTGCTCCTGCTTGCCTTGCTCAAGTGCTGCGAGGCGGCGTTCCAGTTCGAGGTTGCGCATCTGGGCGTCGAACGCCTCTTTTTCCGCGTCCCGGCGCTTCTCGGCCAGTTCCTCGATCCGCTTTTGAGCCTTCGACTTGGGCTTTTCTTCTACCTTTGGGCGTGCTTTCTCAGCGACGGGCTCGTCTTCATCGTCGTCGTCTTCATCGTCATCGTCATCTTGATCGACGTAATACTTCGAGATGTCGTCGTCGTTGTCGTCTTGGTTGTCGTCTTCGTCATCACCAAAGTCTTCATCGTCGTCAACCTCAGTCGCGGCAGCCTTCTTGTTCTGCTGACGTTCAGCTTCTTCTGCGAGGCGACGGCTCTCTGCCGTCATCTCTACATCGCCATAGTCTTCAATAGCTTCAGCCATTTACTCAGTCCTCATTGGTTTCTGGTTTTTGGGGTTTCTGCTGGGCCTGCCGCCCTTTCTGATCAAGTTCTTCCGCCTTGAAGGCAGCGTCGAAGCCCATCTTCGCGCGTTCGTTGTCCAGCTTATCAGAACTGATCCCGACCTGCGCCGCGTCGATCAGGTTCTTATCTTGGCCCAGATCGTACTGGGTCTCGACCTTGGCAGCTTGGACGCCCACTTCGGACATCTCGCGCTGTGCCTGTGCCTCTGACTTGAGGGCCTGTGCCTGCAGGTTGCGTACTTTCGCTTCCAGTTCGGCGAACTGGCCGGAAAGCATCTGCATTTGGATTTGCTTCTGCTCCTCCTGCTGTGCCTGCATCGCTTTCTGGTTCTCCAGGAACTTCTCGCGCTTGGCTTCTGGCAGGCGGTTCGGATCGACCATGCCCGGTGGCAGGAGCGACATCAGACGTTCGGCTATCTGGTCTGCACCAGGAATGTCCATGTTGGACGCGATGATGTCAGCGATGTAGTTCGCAGTCTGCGGCATGTGGTTCATCATGGTCAGCATGGTCTCGACCGCCTCCTCGCGCTTGGTGGCGTAGGATGGGCCGGTCTTCGCTGTAACTTCGTACTTGCCGCGCGTGATGTCTGGGGTCTCGTCGCCGAAACCGCCGTTGATCGTCTGCAGGATATACTCGTCATCGTCGCCCATGACCTTGATCACGCGCTGCGTGTCGTAGACCTCGGGGATCAGTTCGTTCATCACCATCGCGCACTCGGACAGCGCCATGTTCATGTTCTCGAGGTAAATTCGGTCGCCGAGTTCAGAAACGCGCTGGCGGGCGTTGATCGCCTTGCCTGAAACCTCATTGGACTGCACGCCCATCGACGCCTGATGCTTGTTCGTCACGTCGCGGATGTCCTGAACCGTCATCTGGCTCTCGGTCAGAACCGCTTGGTTCAGCTGTGGAGGCTGGATAAACTCAGGCTTCGCGCCGTCGGACTGGCTGTCCCAGAACAGGACGTTGTCGCCGGAAAGATGTGCTTTACGGAACTGGTCGGCCAGTCCTGACTTCATCGCAGTCTGGTCGAGGAGCCACTTGGATGCGGCCGACTTCATCAGTTCTTCAGCGAGGACCGAACGCCAGTAGTTGTGCAGGCGCTGCGGGTCTTTCGAGTTCCGAACGAAGCCCCAGCGGTAACGCACGGACGCTTCCTGCAAAGCCCAGCCTTCAACGCGGAAAACAGGGATACGTGAGATATTCAGACGGAACGGACCCTCAAGGATCTCGCTGCCACTCATCACATAGCACTCGGCATAGGGCCGGACGGTGTCGCGGATCATTAGTTCGCCGTCGCGGTCTGTTTCGATGTTCTTGACGCGTTCTTCGTCGGTCTGGTCAGTGACGTCGATGATGTCGCCGCTGTCTTTCTCGATACCGACGGTGATTTCTTCTTCCTGCATCTGCCAGAAATGACAAACGCGGACCATCTCCTCGGTCTCCCAACCGTTCATGGTCATTGTGGTCTCGTCGGCTTCATCGCCGTACCAGCCGGTGCATGTCTTGTCGGGGTAGGACTTCTTGAAGTCATCTTTCGTCATGTAGTGCATGGCGAAGCAGTGATTCGCGTCGGACCCGCTTGGCTCACGTGACGCACGGTCCCAGATCACCTGGAACGGGTCGTCGAAGCCTACAATGGCCATTTCTTTGGTGAATACGTCGTTCTTGGTCTCACGCAGTTCAAGACCGAAGTTCCCGATACCTGCGATATAGGCCGTCTCCATCGCTGTGTAGACCGAGTGCTTGGCCATCGGCGCCTTGACGATCCCTCGGATCAAGCCTTGGCGTATCTCCGCGACCAGCTTCGTGCCACCTTTGGTCGGAACCAGCTTCATGGATGTATCTGTTTGCTGCCATGACCCGAGGTACTGGGCGACAAAGGCAGGTAGACGGTTGACAGTCAGAACAGGCTTCAACAGGCGTGTGCGACGCAGTTTCGTCTCTTGGTCCCACTGATCGCCGATGACGAACTGGATGTCTTCGCGTGCCGGTTCGATGTTATGCCGGTCGGCAGCGACGTCCTTTTGGTAGATGTGCTGCGCTTTCTTCAGGAAGTCGATCTTTTCTTCCGCGCTGCCCATCTGGACAGAGTGGCGTTTCCGTGACTTGCCCTGCGTGTCCGAGTTCTGCATTATGTCATCCATCCGCCGCCAGAGTCAAAACGAGTTGGGCCATTCCCGCCGTGGGAGAACTGGTCCGTGAAAGGTGAGGGCTCTGCCTGCGGTGCAGGGGATCGGCCCTCGTTGAACCTATCAGTAGTGGTCCCAGATGGGGCCGTCAAGTCTGAAGGAACCACGCGGTCAGGCACCGCGAACGTCAAGACGAAAGAATCTGCCGCGTCCGGCGACCTGCCAAGACGGGATTTGATGTCCTGTTTACTCTCCAAAAGCAGGTCCGTTGTCTGCCCCGAGATACGTGCAGCAATAGACCCCAGGTCAGACTGCAGTTCGTCCTCGTCAGGGATCGAGACACCTTCGGGCAGTTGCAGCCATGCGCGTGCGCGTTGGTACATCTCGGCCCTGCGGTTACGCGGTCCGGGACGGTGCGGTGCCACCTGCTTCTGCTGGGACTTTGATCCGAAGTCTACCGGGAAACATTTGTCTGCCAGCTTCGGGTAGGTCTGCTTCATCCCGGCCAGCAGGGACGTACCCCAGCCACCAGAATAGTCGATGTTCACGCGGTCCACGCGTTCGGTCCGCATGATGTCCGCGACCCATTCAACCTGTTCTTCACCGGGCTCCACGTTCGACCGGCCGCGTTGCCAGTGTACCACATGGCCTTGGCGCAGGGTCATCATAAACTTATCGCCGCCCAAACCAGCTGGGTCGACCCCAAGTATCCTCGGGCCGTGGGCTTGGATGTTTTTCCGGCGCCGCGCCTGCATGACGTAGACCGGCTTGATGAACAACTCCAACCCTGTGGTCTGGAACGCCTCGGACGCGGTGGACGGGAACTCCTGCATGAACGACTGCATATCGCCGTTCAACTGCTGCTCGATGTAGAACCGCCGCCACGACATCTGCTCGTTGTCGAGCGAATACATGTCTGCGACGTCGCGTTCAGACGGCAAACCGTCGCCTTCAGGCTCTCCGCGCAGCTGGAACCCGAAAGGTGCCGGCAGGCGATACTCCGGCGAGACGAACCACGGGATGAAGATCGGCATATACGTGATGCCCGCGTGTTCGTCCGCGATGCCTGCCTCGGCGCGTGTCCAACGCTGGTGGAACTCGTTACCCACGCCGTTCGCGGTACTCTCGACCAAAATCTCGGTGCTATCGGCCATAGGGATCGAGTTCACAAAACCAGCGAAGGTCTTTTTGGGATCAGGGTAAAACGCAGCTTCGGATAGGTGCGCCAAGGTTGGTGTCGCGCCGCGGCCGGTTTCACCCGAGCCCGCAGTCGCAACCGCGTAACTGGAATCGTTGCTGAACCGAAACTCCTGTGCAGAGGCCCGCTCGGCCTGCAAACGCATAGGGTCGTTCTTGTGGAAGTTCTGCACCATCTGGAACAGATCCTTCGATGACGAGGTCACGTGGGCCATAACGACCGCGCGTCTGTGCTTCCAAAGCCGTGTCTTGGTGTAAAATCTCGCGCCGATGTAGGTCGACGCACCCTGTTTCCGCGCTTTCAGCACCATCCCGCGCACCATCCGATGCTCGTTCAACTGGGCTTGCACCTTGGCGTGAATGATCTCCTGCGCGAAGTTCAATCGCAGTGGAACTATCTGGCTGTCCTTGCCCACGACCTTCAGACATCTGGCCATGTACGCCGCGTGATCGCCACGGCACTCCTTCATAAACTGAAGTATCTTGGCCTCCTCGGGGGAGACCTTGATGATGTCAGCGTGCGCCTGCCTCATTCCTCGAAGTCCACAAAGTCGGACGGGTCGAAGTCAGGCTCGAACCCGACCTCCGAGAGCGCGTCAACGTCGAGTATCCCGTCGTTGCTGGTGTTCCAGTTGTGTGCCAGCGGCTCGTATGTCGTACCGGCAGGCAGAGCGATCTCCTCGTCCCCGTCAACAACGTAATCCCCGTCAATGACATCCATCAGCTGATCAACAGTCTTGTGGTGCGTCACTTCACTCTCCCTCGCAATAATTTTCGGAAACAGCTTCGTGTAGAACTCGTCGGGGTTATCCTCGGCCCACCTCGTCAACGCCGGAGGACCGCCCATCTGCTCGAACGCAAACAGGACCGCTCCACGGGCATACTTCCCCACGGATTTGTAAATCTCGCCGTCCATCACATTGACTGGTACAGACGGTGCTGATTGTGGCTTCGGATAGATGTCGCCCATAGTGCCTCTCGGTTCATTCCCTACCAGTTAGGACACACCCGAAGCATATGTCAATGCTGTCAGCTATAAAGATCTACTGGCCAAGTAACCGGAAAACCCGAAGTTACCTTGAGTCGCAGCGGCCGAGGATGTGCCAATCGCGCGTACATCGTGGTTCGGAGGGATAACAATACACGGGTCCATATTCAGCCGTAGCGCGGACTGGCCTGCAGACTCCAACGTAAACTCCCCGAATTTCGGGGTAAACCCTTTCTCATCTCCTGGGCCAGTGGCGGTAAGCTTCGCGCTCTCGA